>Ga0247741_1000539_pt1 | contig 21644 bp, 19 predicted proteins | sample UWRJL213509R2_FD_180945 | JGI IMG/M metagenome (GOLD analysis project Ga0247741, IMG submission 180945) | Plant litter microbial communities from Arlington Agricultural Research Station in Wisconsin, United States - UWRJ-L213-509R-2 | ecosystem: Environmental > Terrestrial > Plant litter >... | reverse complement strand
TCCCGACCCGTCGACATTGCCTATGAGGTTCAATCATGGGTAGTTTTTGGGTTTTGATTGGTGGTAGACGTGGATGACCGCAGATCGTTGCTCGACGCGTAGGTCGCTGCAGCGTTTACTGGAAGCGTTCGAGGTAAGCATATTTACAACTTCCCGTTCGTTCAAGACTAAGTTGTTGACTCTTAAGTAGGAGATTTATTCGAGGCAACATTTTTGGGTGCATGTGCTAGCGCAATCAGTCCGTCTGAGTGTAATCAAAGCCAGTAGGGCGTTGCCCGTACTTCCTTGCAAGTTTAGAACCGACGACTGCCTTTGTGCGCGCCTAAGTATCGCTGCTACGACTACCTTCGGATTGAACATGAAGATCTTTTATATTCGTGTGCAACATTGGGCGACGATGCATATATTTCTCAAATCCAGTCACCAGGAAGGTTCGACTATCGAGAATTGGGCAGCAGATTCTGACGCCTTTGAGTCGTCGCGACGACCCAGTCAGTCTAAACCTATTTTATTTATCTGCTCTGATACTGACAACCCAACCTTTCAGGCCATTCTGCACCTCTCTATTCAACGTCATTCGCGACAGCTCCGTTGGCGTCGACCTACACCTACCTATTATATGTGCCCCCTTGCGAGTCTCTAATGACCAGCGAAGCGACGTACCAGAATCCGAATGCTCATCGCATAATTTTGCCTCGTCAAGCCTCTCGGCACAAGTCACTCAGCGACGAAAACAAGTTTCTTGCTCGTCACTCGTTCAAGGACCATGTCATCTAAAGCCAAACCGCGGCGAGATGGAAAGACTATCGATTTCGACGGTGCTACTACTCGAGTAGCGGTGGGTGCGATGCGTATCCCAATTTACGTCGAATGTTCACGCTCGCGAAGGCTTCTCCCACCTTCAACGACCTGTTGTTGAGCCGACAGCCCCTGCGCGAACGGCTGGACCTTCTGGCGAAGTATTGGCGTGGAACGTCCTGAGCCGTCAAGATTGTCAATGAGGTTTAATCCACGGGGCTGTCTTTTTGTCTATACGCTACCTCGACACGCAGGTTACTAGTGGCTGAAGTATCTACACATTAGTAGTAGACATATTCGGGAAAGCACGTTCGTTTGCTTATATGGTATCAAATCATCGCTGACTTTTCTGGTAGGAGACATGTAATTTGAGATCACTGCAAGCACACACATATATTCCGCATCATTCATTTTTGGTGCTTGTATGATCGTAGTCTCATACCAGAAACAAACTTCATCTAATTTCTAGACTCTTCGTTTGCAGCGAAGACTTGTTGCGCCGTGCCATGCACACCTCCACAGAGCAATGTCGGGAGTTTGAAGGCTCCAGATTCGATGATACGAGACTGCAATGTTGAGCCTCGCCTTTCTCGAGCATAATGATGACTTTAAGTTGCTCTGCATTTTGCACTATGGGCCAAACTCTAGCCCACGAGTACATACCAGCGCATCACATTCTTGTCAAAGTAATGATACTCTTGTAAGGAGATGATATGAGTGCCCTCGATGTAACGTTTTGAATGCGGAGGTCGCATCAATCGCAAATTAAAGGGATTCAGTGTTCTCGCTATATTCAAATCAATGCTAGTTCCAACATGCAACAGGAAACCCATGTACTACCTCAACCACCTGCACTGGCGACACGCAGATGCGAGCACCTGCCATGCCTGTGCCTCCCCCTCGTCTCCGGGAATGTATGTCTGGGGAGCTTCGACATCATATATTCTGTACTCGTGGGGGTGAGTTTTATCCTTGAACCTGTTTCAAATACAAAATTAAATCAGTGAAGAAAAAGTAAAAGGGATTATCTTACCTGAATCCAATAGTCCCATCTTTGATATCTGGGTCGTAGGAAATGTCAAAGCGAACGACAGGGTCACCTTTATTAGGACCCTTGAGTTCAATATGACGATCGTGTGCAGATAGGCCCGAAACCTTGTGGTCAGATATTCTGGCCAAGAACTGTTCCGATTTTAGTAGCATACATTAAACCTAGATCGTAACATTTCGTACATTCAATATTCGGGTATAGCTTGAATTGGTATCATATAAGCTAACAGATGAATGAGTGTGAGTACACAAGGTCAAATTAACTTGACGTACTATATCTCCAGCCTGCTATGAGTAGCGTTGTAGTCCGGTACAACCTCCCAGGCGAAGGAACTCCAAAAGGCTTTCAGTCTTGCATCAACATCGGATTGATGGAGACCAGTACCGTGACTCTCCTAAATGTAAATGGTTTAGTTCAAGAAAAATGGGGAGAATGAAATCCACGGACTATAAAACCCATGCAGATCTGCCTCAAAATTTCTGTAGCAGGGGATCGTGTCCAAGGTGCTGAACGCACAAATGACTCATATTTACCAAACACAATGTTTGAAGGCAATTTATAGAGTTCCGGCATAATCTCAGCATCTTTACAGCGCGCGAGCGCAATCTCCACGAGCTTTGAGACTGTGCCTGTATTCAAGTTCTTGCTTGAATAGATGATTGTAAAGACCTTTGAAAACACTGAAGAACGAAGCGATATAGAGATTAGTAACAATAAATCGAAAAGCAGAAGATTACCCAGTTACAGACCTTCAGTGTCGAAAATTGTCCTTAGAGTAAGTGCATGTTGGAGAATGAGTAGAGCATCATTCACATCAATACACAGCTCGTGCGACCTGGATGAATTAAGGAGGAACTCAGGGAAAGACGGCTGACGGATCATAATATCTGAGTCTTCATCTCCGGCTTCAAGCAGCGAATGAAATTCTGCAACAAGTTCCATCACCAGGTCGCGCTTTAGTCCAAGAATTGCCGTGATCCTCCTGGGGGATGGGGAGTGTGCAGGGATACCAATGGCGTCTACATCAGGCGGCATGTCTTTGGCAACAATAACTTGTCCAAGGACTTGGAGGATGATGTCTCGATGTGGTGAGTTGATGATCAGGTGCGAATATACTCGGTCGTACATGTCTTGCAGTTGTATCGATGAATTGTCTTTCCAGGGCATAGTTGGACCAGGGAAGACCTTTGAGAAGACTGAGTGAATGAAGGGCGTCATTCCAAAGCAAAGATACGGACAACATTGTGCACGTACCTTGTGCACCGAATACCTTTCTAATAGGCGCTGCAAGCTGGAGTGTGAGGCGCGCGTCCTCTAAATTGACATATAGCTCATTTGACTTCGATTGATCTCGCAGAAAATCTCGAAAAGCGGGGTCCTGAATCTTGATATCCTGATCTTGGTGTCCAACTCGAACAACCAAATTGAAGCAGACATCTGCAAAAAGTCGCGTAATATCACCATGCTCCAAACCTAGGATGACCTCAACACGGTCAGGGGAAGAGGTGTTTGCTGGAGATCCGATGATGTCCACGTCGGAGGGCATGCTTTCAGCAACCATAACCTGGCCAAGGACTCGAAGGGCAGTATCTCGGTCTTGTGACGTGCAGACTAGATGGGAGTAAAGAGAGTAACGTGCGGCCTTGAAATCGATAGCAAACTCTTTCGATCTTGAAGGGTCAAGAAGGAAGTCGGGAAATGATTTGTGATAGATCTGAATATCGCGCCTGTCGTCTCCAACGTTGACCACAGAATGCATGTCTGTTAAGCATCGTCGGACCTCCCCTCGTTTGAGACCGAGAATATCGCCAATCTTGAGCGGAGAGCACAGCTGTGCAAATGCGCCAGTGGGTGCGTTGGCAGTAGAGATGAGTTGACTGATAGTGATCAAGAGTGCTAAGATTTGCAGAATATCGCCTCCACGGGTAGCATTGCGAACAATGAGCGTATAAAGTTCGTCGAGATTGTGGTAGGGTTTGTCACCAGGTGGCCTCTCCAATAGACCCCGGATGATTGCAAGCCTCTCTTCTGGTGAATGGTATTCGAACATGATGTACGGCATGACTGTGGTTGCATAGATAAACTGTCCAGATGCCTTGTCGACGAGCTGGTCAACAACATATTCTCCTGGCCAGTCGTGCGGTAGGTAATCATCTTTAACTCGAATCTCTTCAAACTTGACTTTGAAGTAGCGCCGGATATCACGATGAACAAGAACATCCATTCGCAAGTCCGTGATAGATACACGGTCCTTTGGAAATCGGGATCGAAGACTTTGGATGGCCTCAACAATGTGGGGTTCCGGTCGACTGGAAACCAGGAAGCGGAGAGGGAGGCGAATATCGTTCATAGTGTTCCCGATGATCTTGATGATGTCTGTTTGGACGTCCTTGCCCGTAACTTCGTCGAGCCCGTCAATGACAATGACAGTCGGATATGACTTGAACCCAAATGTAACGGTTTCGAGAAAGCGCGTCATGGTTGCTATCCGCTTGATCGGTTCGACGATGAGTGCCTTCATTTGTACTTCGCGTCCTTTGGAGAGGATATGGGGATCCTGACGAAGAGCCTTGTCGATGTATTTGGCAGTGGACGGCAGAGACTGCATGAGCTGAATGGCCAGTGTAATGATGACCCGACTACCGTCGCTGCAGTCAGTGATCCGATTTGAGGCAAAGAATGCCCCCACCGAACGCTTGTACCGTTTGCAGAGGTCCGCAAATGTGAGGAGCAGTGCTGTCTTGCCTTCACCAGCGCCTCCCAACACCCATCTCATGGTTGCAGCATCGATGGGGTTCTTCTCCCAGTCGTCCAACTCCGCAACAAGTTCTACACGAGTTTCCTCCATGCACCTCGGTTGATCGATCCTCGCATCAGAATCGGGCAGAGCAGCGGGCGAGGCGCGTTCATAGAGGAGGTCTTTGCCTGGAAAGTTGAACCTCAACGTTAGACAAAAATCGAAAAGCTGGACAATGGATCACCTTTCAGTGGAGCAGCATTGTAAATAATCTGGTTCCCAGCAATATGCTGGGGACCAGTTACTGGGCCGCTGTTCTGCTGATCTCCCGCAACAGCTGTGAGCGGTGAGTCCTGCAGATGGATATGACTATTCTGAGCATTAGAAAAAACGCTCATGAATTGTACGATGACGGGTGGAAGATGGCTTCCAAGGTCAAATCGTGGTTGAATTCCAAGTCGTTGAGTAACTTGTTTGCCTGCGATCCAATGCCACCTGGCTGTCCGCTGTCAACTCCTTGTGGTCAATCCATGCCAAACTAAGCCTTCGTTTGTACATTTATTATGGGGGGTTTAAATCCCTTTCGATAGGTCTCTTCCCCTGCCGTGTTTCTTGTTATATGTGATATCTCTTTCCTGATACTGCCGCCCATCCGCCACCTCTGAGGATGTCTGGTTTGCGTTACTGTCTGGACCCTGGTAGGATTTTGCAATGAGCCCCAGGAAGCCGTGCTGGGTAATCAACAGAAACGAACTGTGAAGTTTGGCGCGGAATGACACAGGATCTATCCTAGACAAAGGTTTGTCTCGACCTTTTCACAGTTTCGACCTAAAATGACGCTCTGACATTTCCCAGTCTGAACTGTCGTCCTGGCTTCTCGCGTCCACAAGGCTTATCCTTCCTTCCCTGGCCTTGTGGTGGTATCGAGGTTCCGTGCCACTGTAGCTTGGACTCCTGAAGGTTTGGGTGCCGTACATGCTGCCAAATTTCAATCCATGATCGAGAAGGGGCATAGGTCGGTCAAATCCTTTCGTCCGCTTTTCTGAACGTCAATCTTATTCTAGTTCACAACTCAGATCTTGCATACCGCCTCTTCTACCATTTCCAAACTCTTGCCTCACTACCAACGTCGCCATTGTTCGCCTCTGTCTCTGCTTATCTTCGACCACACGAGTCGTACACATACGTCGGTCGCCATCCAGAACCCGTGGCACTGAAGACCATTCAAACTTTTCTTTGTTGTTTCCCTCATGACCTTTCCAGACGAGTAAAATTTGAACAATTTTCCAAGCCCCGCTCGTCCTCGCAAATATCCGACGACTCCTGGCCTTTCACGATTTTTCCAAAGACTTCCAGTCTGATTCTACGTCGCCTCGGGTCCATGCATCCGCTCCTCGCGCAAACACCGTTTCGAGTGAACACGCCGATCGGTTGACGTCATTCACATTCCATTCTCCGTCCTCTTCTCCTGGCACCATTTGCCCAACTTGTCGGCCCTACTCTGGCCAATGTTTTGAGGTATAGGTCAGTCCTACTCTTATCCTCATTGCCAAGTCCGATCTGACTCGCTGATACTGTCCAGACTTCCGGTCCGTGCCTGCGATCTTCCCCTCTTCTGCCCATATATCGCCAGAGGCGCGTGTCATCTGTCCCTCGTACCTAGCGCATCACACTGAACCTGCCTGCCCATTCGCCATCGACACCTTTCCAAGCCCTCCTCAATATCCACCCACCCACCGTTCTGGCTCTTCATGTTTCTCCACTCTATCGCTATCCATGCTTCTGGGGACCCTCCGTATCCTGCATGCTACAGCCAACACTTGATTGGGATGGTGAAGTTTGGCCGACCTTGGATGAAAAAGCCCTGTACTCTGGCTGGGCTAGTGTGATACAGGTCGGTCAGATCTGTTCTGTTCTCCCTCGTTTCTGCACGCCAATCTCACGATTGACCTTGTCTAGTCCACACACCCGATTTCACATACTGCCATATTTTAGTCTCATGGTCGACGTCGCCATCATCTGCCTCATAGCAGACCCCATGTCACTCAAACGGCCGAAGATAGACCTCCCTTCCTTTGTGTTAGTTTCGACGCACAATGTTTCAAGCCCCATTGACCATGCGGACATGGTGGCTCGTGTTCTACCCCAACTTCTTCGGTGGCCTGCTGCCACTACCCTCTACTCGTACATGACTCCCTTCAAACATCCCGGCAGGCCCTCTACACTTGCGCTTAGCGTTCAGCCACGGTGTATATATTCGCTCCCATATGTCGAATGACACTCCTCCGCGTTCAGCCGACTTCGTCAAGTTGAGAGCACTTTCATAAGCAAGTGGACCTTGGCATGAAACGTCCTAAGCCGTGACATCGCCGACGAGGTTCAATTGAGTGTGTTGGTTCTTTGATGTTCACTCTTGCGGTGCACTAACACGGAAGCGTTCAGGTGCTTCACCGCATAGGTCGCTGTAGCGTTTATGGGGAGTGCTCAAGGGTAAGCAGATCCATAGCTTCCCATTTGTTCAGGACTAAAGGTCATCGATTGATCATTGGCTCTTCAAGTAGGACATCCACCATAAGCAACGTCTTTTGCACACATAGATTCATACTTACAAGCTGCGAAGTTGTCTCTCTTGGAATGTGTCCATCACAGGCTGGGCAGTGGTCGGCCGACGGACTCTCGTTTGCCTCAAGCCGACAATCGCTTATGACGCCTGCATCAACACCAAATAAACCTCCGCACTTGTGAAATTGGATATCATTCAGGGTGTGTATCAACCTCTCTCAGATGACTTCGATATTGACGCATGTACCTGCACACCCGACACTTGAGGCTAAAGCCCAAATTGTATGGTGTAAAACAACTGAGGCGCACTGTCAGGTCGATATTCGTATTGGCACGGTAGGATGGTCGGGTAGAGGTAATGTGATCTCGTTGTCCCGTTTTGATAAGTTGGCAGGTCAATATAATAGCCAATAGTCTAGTTTTATGTGGGTACTCAATGAGGGCTGCGTTCGCCGAGGCGCGGCTTTCTTTTTATCAGAGCCCGAGGACCGTTTGAGACTAAGCTTTCCAACGCTTATTCAACCTTGCTATCCCAGTGCAAATGTTTTCACGTTACTGTTGGCTACGGTCGAAAACGGATCGTATACTTATATATGGAAGGGTCTGAGGCTGGTTGCATGTGGGCTCGAAATGTGTATCAATACTCTCAAGCCTGGGCGCTTAAACTGACGCCTACGAATACATACTAGTCCGTCTATATATGAACTTCATCACGTTCTTGCCAAAGTAATAGTACCTTTGTAAGGTGATTGTATTAGTGCCCTCGATGTAACATGTAAAGTGGGGCTCACATCGATCTCAAGCTCAAGCGAGCTGATTCGGTGTTCTCAGTCCAATAGTGAGATACATGCATACTCAGACAAAGCATACGTGAATGATGAAATCTACATAAGAAGCCACACTCGTCTCTTCAGTATCTGGACAATGCCGGGTTTCTATAGCCAATGAAAAAATCTTGGATGAGATGCTCAAACCCCACTTCCAAGGCGGGGCTAATGGACAAGAAAAGAGATACTGTGCATGAAGAATCTGATATTTAAACCGTGATACTTCAAATCTACAACCGGAAATCCATGCACTACCTCAACCACTTGCACTGGCGACAAGCGGATGCGAACATCTCCCATGCCTGTGCCTCCCCCTCTTCTCCGGGACTGTATAACTGGGGAACCTTTACATAGTACAGTATGCTATAACCGTGAGTTTCATCGTAGAACCTATTTCAAACACAAGACAAAAATCAGGCAAAAACAAAGTACAAGGAACTATCTTACCCGAATCCAATAGTGCCATCTTTGATATCTGAGGCATTCCAAATGTCGAAGCGGATGATGGGGTCATCTTTATTAGGACCCTTGAGTTCAACGTGGTTCTCAAGACGATTATGTTTAGATAGACCCGAAACCTTGCGGCCGGATATTCTGGCCAAGAACTGTTCCGATTTTAGTAGCGTACATCAGGCCTAGGCTGTAACATTTCGTACCTCCAATGTTAGGGTGTGGTGTGGATCTGCACCCCACAAACTACCAGATGAATGAGTGCGAGTACACGAGGTCAAATCAACTTGACATACCCTATGCTCAGTCTGGTGTGAGCGGCGTTGGCATTTGGTACAACCTCCCAAGTGAAGGCACTCCAAAGGGCTTTTAGTCTCGTGTCAATGTCAGATTCATTGATGCTGGGATATCCACTGTCCTGGAAGCATGATGGTTCAGTTCAATGCAAAGCGAGCAGACAAAAAAAAGAGTACCTTCAAAAATGCAAAGATCTTCTTCACAGTCAAGGCAGCAGGGTGCATGTTCCAAGGCTGCGAGTGCACGAACAGCTCGCATTGACGAAAGATGCCAGCATTTTCGAGTTCTTTGGAAAGCTGTCCGCTGAGCCCAGCTTCTGTACAGTACTTCGCAGCTGAGCCCACGGCTGATAGATGTCGTTCAAATGTTTTGGCTTTCTCAAAGCTAATGAACGTTGCCACTGCGGACGTTAACCGTAAACACAAAACAAAAGTCAGAACAGTAGTTTGAAGCTTCAATTACACGTACAAGAGGGATTGCAAATGGCTCGAATATACCTCAATCCCAGCACTGTGCAACATTCTGCAATATCAACAAAGAAGTCCATAGATCTTGAGGGATCCAAGAGAAAGTCGGGGAATGAGGCATGGAGCAATTTGAGATCTTCACGCACATCAATGACTGAGTGCAAGGTCCGCAGTAGCCTCTTCACGTCGCCGTTCCGCAGGTCGAGGATTTGTTCGATCCTTGAGGACTTGGATAGCACGCCGAAGATATCCTGTTGCTCACTCAAGTCCCTGATGACAATGAGCTGGCCGAGAATCTTCATAACATCAGCACGATGTTTCATTGGCACAGAATGGACTATGTGCGTGTAGAGCTGGTCAAGAGTTGAATATGGGGCATCGCCAATCGGTGTTTCCAGTACCTTCAGGATAACCCCGAGACGGTCGTCTGGTCGGTCGTCTGGTGAGCTGAAGTACGAGATGACGGTGGTTGCAAAGACAAATTGGCCGGATGCCCTGTCTAACAAGTACGTGATAACATCCAAGGAGGGCCAGTCGACTGGCAGGTAAGGATGCATGGAACGAATCTCGGCAAACTTCATCGTGAAGTAGTGTCGTATGTCACGATGCACAAGGACATCTTGGTTCAAGTCGATGACAGACACGCGATCATCTGGGAGTTGAGATTGAAGTTTGCTGACAGCAAGGTGGATATGATGTTCAGGGCGGCTGGCAACAAGGAAGCGGAGAGGCAGGCGAATATCCTTCATTGCGACGCCGATGATCCTGATGATGTCGCATTGGACGTCGTTTCCATTAACTTCGTCGAGTCCGTCAATGACAATCAGAGTTGGATACGACTTGAGTCCAAATGTAACAACATCAAAGAAGCGCGCCATCGTCGCGACCTGCTTGATGGGTTCGACAATGAGGACTTTCATTTGTTCTTCTCGCCCCTTTGAGAAAAGAAGGGGGTCTGCGCGAATTGCTTTGTCGATGTACTTCTTGGTTGATGGAAAGGCCTGGATGAGTTGAATGGCCAGTGTGGCAATGATGCGATTTCCGTCGCTGCAGTTGGCGAACCGATTTGAGGCGAAGAAGGCCCCGACTGAGCGTCCACACCGCCTACAGAGATCCGCGAACGTGAGGAGTAGGGCCGTCTTCCCGGTGCCAACGCCTCCGTAGACCCACATCATGGTAGCGGAATCGATTTTACTTCTCTCCCAGTCGTCCAGCTCCTTGCAAAGCTCCATTCGCGTCTCTTCCATGCACCTTGGCTGGTCAACCCTAGCGCTGGAATCCGGGAGAGCGGCAGGTGATGCATGTTCACGGAGGTGGTCGACGCCTGATTTAGCATTCTCATCGTCAGACGAAGTTGATGATATGTATAATGCAGCGCACCTTTCTGGGAGGAGTTATAGATGTTCTGTCTGCCAACTATTTTGTAGGATCCAACGATCAGTAGTTTCTCAAGTTGAAGAAGATAAAAAAAACTAACCAACGACATTGTTGCAGCCGATGTCTCCGCCACGTTCACCCTGTCCACCGTTGCCAGTCACTATCGCTGAAGATGAATCTCGTATTCAAACATCATCAGAGAACCTACCCATTGTTGCCTTTCTAAAATCCTGAACAAGCCCATCAGATCCGCCCCTGGGCACTTGGGCTTTGTTGTCAGTTGGCATGAGCCTTGAGGAGAAAAACGCAAGAATGACGATTAAAGCAGAGCAAAAGCAGTTGGCATGGGACCCCAAGAGAAATGTGAGAGTCGAAATCGAAACGAAGTAAAAACCCTTTTGCTCAAAGCAACAGTAATGACCCCGGAGCGAGTTGAAGGTGGTAGTAGAACCAGACCAAGAGACGTTAGGGCGTGTTCAGAGAGGCAGTTTGCCGCATGCTTCACAACGTGTCGACGTACATCATTCTTTCAAGTGGAATACTGTGTTTGACACTGGAAAGTGATTGGCACTTTACCATCGGTTCCTGGCGGATTCATAAATGAGAAGGCGATGTGGGTCCTCGCAATCAATGTAATTATGCTGTTGTGCAGACAGTAGAGAGTCGGAAAGCTAGGTAGGTTATCCGCCCCTCTGAAAATTCTCTGTTAAATTTCGAATTACCAATATCAGCGACGTGAACAAGTGAAGTGCACATCGGGCTGCCTCACCTTACGCTCGTGGCCATGATAGAGCACGCCAGCCCCATATGGTAGCAGGACTAGACCTCAGGTTTCTGGCAGTGCAAACACACGGCCCACACTTATGGGTGCCTGTCACCAATACCGCTCTACTCCGGAAACGGGTCGGAGGTGAGCTACATATGCAATGAACCATACTGAATGAACGACATACCCTGAGAGATATCATGTGGTGCATCTTGAGCAAAACATATGCAGTCAGTGGGAACGTGGACCCGTGCAATTAAAATCACCGCGTTGTGCGTTTGCCTGACAGTCCTGCTTTGAAGATATATTACTATTTGAAGGAGTATCAAGTTCTTTGAGATCTTCCTAAAGTCAGGAAAAAGTGACGAAGGTCAACGAACCAGAATCAATTACATAGTCCTAGAGATCGGTGGGTACTCCGACCCCCATCCAGCTTATCATTGTCTTGAATCCGGGACGCCTGCCTCTGCAGCCTCTTTCATCCCCCCTGCTTGGCCCTTGGTAAACGAATCCATACATGAGTGTAGGATTATTCCATGAGTCTAAAAATCAGTTAGAGACTGGGCAACAGAAGGCAAGTAAGACAATCAAACGCACTGACCAACTTTGAGACCATCACCTGGCAGCTATCTGTGCTCTACGGTACCCTTCTGAACCGGAGGTTTTGAGGAGTAGGATCGGGGCTGGTGTTACATACGCCGATATTGCAGCTACCCAAGTCGTTATGAGCAGTGAGAGCAGGGGGTGAAGGATGAGCTAGCAGCTTACAAGTGTGGGGAGATCCAACTCGTCTCCGACTTCATATATCAAATTTCTGTTGATTTCGAAGTGCTCCTTTCAGGCTCGATTCACTGGGGAAGGTGGTGTGGTGGATTGGCATCCCATCGACCTTGGGTCTAAGGTAGTAAGGGGAAGGGATGGTCAATGCGCCGAGAGGCTTCGTGGTTACATTGAAGCTGAGAAAACGTCGGCAGGAAATGTTGATGAGTCTCTCCGCACGTGTATGGATACGCGGTGGAGACTTTCAGCGTTCTCTGTGTTGTGCTTGAGAGAGCTGTAATAAAAAGGTAAGATTGATCTGTGTATGAAAACACTAAGGGCGACGTACTGTCCTGTCCATTTCGCATGAACCGCTCTGGCTTTGGTTTCCACCAAAAGCCACGAGACGCCTGTGTGTTCGATATTTTTGAACTCTGACGTTCTCGTCACTACACATCGGAAAGATTCAAAGTCAGTGGTGTCTGGTTAATCATAACGGTGTCAACATACTAGCCAAAAGCCGCCCTTTGAACATCGAAAGTAGCGTCGGAACAAAATAGTTGGGGGAGGTCGCATCCCCGAACGTTTCTTTGGGCTTTTGAAAGACACGGACGATCCCCGGGTGAGGGAGCTGCAAGAAGAATGTATCAGTAGTGTACAAGCCTGCACGCAAAGACAAGGAAACACACGAAGGGCCCGCTTGTTCTGTCTGTAGCTCTTGTAGAGAGGGTTCAATTCGAGCGCCTGGGCAGCAGTGAAAGTGTGAGGCTGCATGATCGCGATCGGAGGGGGAATTATTCAATGTGTTCCGAGAACAAGAGTGGTCGATGGCGCCGCATAGTGTGCATGAACGTGATGGAAGGGAGAAAGGAGATCGACCGCGGAATTCCCGTTCGAGTAATATCGGTTGACTGTCACATGTCACGCCCATCTCTTTCTCTTTCGACCAGAACCTCGTCACGGCCGTGTTCAGGATCTTGCTTTCTCGGACCTCTTATCTCACTCGAACGCTGTTTTAGTTTCCCTCGCGTCATTTATTCACCAGCCCTAGGCACTAGAAACTCAGCCGATGGTCTTTATCGTAAAGTGAGCTCATCTCGTCGCTTTCATCTCTCTGAACCCGATCTGACCTGTTCCAGTCTGGTCCCTTGTATCACCTTGCCCCACAGAGTACATGCATCCGCGTCATCTTCTACTCGGCCCAAAGCTTTCATCGTTATCGCGTTATCCCTAGCAGCTGGAGTATCAAGCTCTCAATGTTTCAACGGCAATTTCCAGCCATCTACTCGTCGTCCTGGCTCCTCGGACTCACATCCACAACGCTTTTCATTCCTCTCCCGGCGTCAAACTCGTGCCCCATTGTTCCCTACCCAGTTTTGAAGGCGCGCAAATCTTAGATACTCTGGCCGATGTCAAGCTGGTTAGTCACTTCCATCCTCTTATCTGAGCCTGATCTGACTCTCTGATACTTTATAGTCCCTGCCCGCCGTCCTACAAATTACCTTCCCCTTTCCATATCAGCGCTCAGCTTCCGCTCGTCGCCTAAATGTACCAACATATCGGCAGAAGCGCATGGAATCTCTCTCGCACTGAACCTGCTACCCCGTCGACTATCGAAGACTTTTCGAGTCTTCCTCGATTTCCATCTATTCACCCACCGCCCTGGCTTTCATCGCTGCGCATCCTCCTGAAGACCATCATACCTTGCGACATGTAGCCAATCTCTGATTGGTATGGAAAAGTTCGGTCGATCTCGCGGAAAAGCCTCGTACTCTGGCTGAGGTAATAGTGAAGGTCAGTCAGATCCGTTCTCCCTTGTTTCTGAACGCCAATCTGACAACCGGCCTCTTCTAGTCCACAGACTCAGTTCTACATACCGCCTCTCGCGTTCTCTCTGTGTTCTTACTCCACTGGCCGCATCGCCTGTCAATCTTCAAACTCAGACGAATACGCGTGCACGGTAGTCACTTGGAACTCATAACCGAGCCCCGATCGTCTATATCGACACTTATTTTGACGCAAACGGCCGAGCATCGACCTTCTCCTAGGCACTGTGCAAACATCTCGATGCACAATTTTCCAGACCCATTGACTCATGCAGACTGGGTCACGATGGCTCGCATCCTACCATACCATCCCCAATGACCCTCCACTACGCCTCCTACTCACGCCGCGACTACCTTCAAATGTTTCGTCAGGATGGCCCTCGACAACTCCCTTCAGCGTTCGGCCACGGTGCACATATTCACTCTCAAGCATAGTCGTGAGAAGGAAGTCGGTGTCCCGTCGATAGAGAATCGACTACAGGAAGTCCGCGTTGTCGTGTAACGCAAATGGTACACTATTTATCGCGCATGTAGCTTATCCCTTCTGACAAACCACATTTTAGATCTCCCGTGCCGCTGTGGTTTCAATGCCCACACGCATTAGCGCGAAGAATATCGGCCTTGGCCTACTTCAGCTATCGCAATCTTTTATCTCGCAACTCTATCAACTGTCCGCGAAGTGAAGCACCAAGCCCATTCGAACCGAGCTCGACCTATAACATATCCTCGGCAACCTTGTCCGATATCTCAGCCAAGACACTCGTTGTCGAAAGTTTCATTCTCTCGTCAAGCTCCCAAGGTTAATGTCATCCATCCTACAAGAGCCGCGACACGAGCACTATCAACCTGGATCGCGTCGGCGGCGGCGGGTATACATGCATGTCCTGATTTACGTCGAACGACAACACTTCACCCGCATTCAACCACCGTCAAACGTGTGAAGCTTCGATATGACGAAGAATTGTTCAATCATGGGTAGTTTTGGTCTTGGTTGGTGGTAGACGCGTAGGTCGCTACAACGTTTATCGGAAGCGCTCAAGGGTAAGCATATATTTATAACTTCCCATTCGTTCAAGCCTAAAAGTTGTTGACACTTCAAGTAGGAGGTTTATTCGAAGCAATATTGATAAGGTGGTAGAGCCTATTGAACCATATATGGCTTCTTGGCAGCCCCATAGGATCACCAGACTTCTCGATAGCAAACCTTCTCGGACGGCCAGAGTCCTGGAGATCGTTGAAACCATTGATGGGTACACGGGAGGCACCAGTGGTGAATTGAAGCGGACGAAACTTTTGCACAGCAGGCCAGGCACGGATCCATGTCCAGAACCGTTCGATGACTTGTCGGTTTTCTCGTAGCCGCGGTAGTCGGTGAACTTGGTCTAATCACCCATGTAGCAGATGGATCAGTGTTTCGTAGAAGTCAGGCAGAGAAAAAATACACACATATCAATCTCACTCATACCTCCAATCAACAACTCAAACTCCCGCTCATTGACCAAATCTTTCGGGATGAGCTCCAGCAGGCCCTTCATAAATGCATCGAGCTGTTCCTTAACACGCCGGGATATACGGGATGCCGCAACGGAGTCTCTTCACATCCAGGCTTGAGACCGGTTGTAATAGGCTCGCCGAATCGTTCCTCAGTAGTGGTAAATCTTTCGTCGAGAACGTCCGTGATGTCGTTGTCCCTGTAAATAGAAAGGATTGAGCAAAAAGCTTACGAATGATAAAGTAATGGCATGTACTCACATTATTCAATTCAAATTCCATACAGCTCATCCACGCTCTTGAGATCCGTTAGCACTACCTGCTTTCCTTGGACCATCTTATACGAGCTCGGCATGAAGTAAGCATGAATGAATTGTCCGTGGAATATAGTGAGGCCCAAGCAACGGCTGATAAACTTGAAGTATGACGAGTGGTCAGATGCAGGGCTTATCTGGAGAGTGTAGATATCGTATGTTGGGTATTCGAAAAGGCCGTAGGACGGGTTGAATACGATTCCCTATGAAGCCGCAGTCAGTAGGCGTGTACTGAAGACAGTGGTGAAAAGTACGTACCTTGAAACACCACTATAATCCAATCCGTCCTCTGCACCGAAACAAACCATCAATCATTCTCTTCAGATCCTCCCCAATACGCACCACCACAGCACCATAACTATCCTCTAACACTCTCGTACGCCTGATTTTAATGTCGCATCTACCTGCCAGTACCCACATCTTCGGCTGACTCTGAAAATAAACAAATTTTCGCCTGTAGTGTCGGACGAGTACTGCGACGCGTTATCGTTGAGGTTTGGAGGGAGCCATGGGTCGTCCGAGGAAGTTGTTCGAGTGTTGTGGCCAACGAAGTACACACGGCTGGTGGGTGTAAGACGGACCTCCCATCCTGAAGGTAGGGCCAAGGTTTGGAGACCAACGACGGCAGAGGCGCGTCATAGGTCAGTCCACGTTGTTGTGTGAGTGTGGTGTCAACAAAGTAAGGCCGTCCTTCGGGTGTTCGACGCCCCTCCCACCCCGAGTGGGGGAGGGATGTCAACATAAGGGCCTGTACCAGACGCAGCAACAGCAGGACTTGATGTGCCTGTTGCAGATGCGGCGGGCGTAGCGGCGGGTGCAAGGTTGACCCTCAGCAGTCCGTGTGGAATAGGTTCCCTGTCTCGTCGTCCAACAGTCTTCCTGCATTGTTGTTCGCGTTATTATTTGGTGACACAGCAAAAATGGACAGCCTGCCTATATTTGACCCAATGCCGAACTCTGGCTAAAGCTGATCCTCTTCTGAACTGCCTTGCGAAAGAGAGTGTAAAGGCGGATGTCTTGCATCGGTTGTGGGTTTGGATGATTCAAGAAGCTGTGGGAGGTCGATAGGACCGGTCCACGACGAAGGAAGAAAAAATACGGGCGCCTGAGAAGCAGTGGATGAGAATTATGGCAGACATCGTTGAATTCTGAGTCGTTGAGATCCTCGGCGGTTCAGGAGTTCTGGCTGCGCAATCGTAGCTGGTACCCGGCTAGGGGAAGAACTATTCAGTATTCTACATTGAGCTTCAGAGGACGATGGCTAGTAGACGTCACACGTGACCGTTCCCAAAGGTCGCGTTCAAGTTGCAGTCGCTGCTTTCTCTGACTCTGAGTCCTTAGTCGTCCTCGTTCCATCCGATGCGAAGGCAAGTCATTGACTCCACAGCGATTCTCTTATGGCTTGGTGTTGTTCTCTTGGCGTCAAACCCGGCCAAAATCCAAAGACGCGCCAATCTGGGCCCAGTCTTAAGCCCGATCTGACTTTCTGATACTGTCCAGACTTCCAGTCCGTGCCTGCGATCTTTCCCATCTTCTGCTCATGGCCCAAATGCCTCCAAAAGGCGCATGTTGTCTATCCCTCGTACCCAGCTCATCACCTACTGAACCTGCCTGCCCGCCCGCTATCAACGCCTTTCTAAGCCCTCCTCAATATCCATTTATCCACTCCGCATTCTGGCTCTTCGTGTTTCTCCACTATCCACAGTTTTGGAGACTTCCTTATCCTGGATAATGCAGTCAATCCGTGATTGACATGGAGAAGTTGGGTCGATCTTAGAGGGAAAGCCTTGTACTCTGGCTAGCCTGTGATACAGGTCAGTCAGATCCGTTCTCCCTCATTTCTACACGCCAATCTCACGACTGATCTTGTCTAGTCTGCATACCCGATCTTACATACTGCCTCTCGCCCGTATTTTAACCTCACAGTCGATGTTGCCATCATCTGTCTCACTCGGAATATATAGCAGACCCCATGTCACTCAAACGGCCGAAGGTGGACCTCCCTTCCTCTGTGTTGGTTTCGACGCACAAATTTTCAAGCCCATTGACCATGCGGACATGATGCCTCGTGTTCTACCACAACGTCGTGCCTTTACTCCTACTCTTACCATGACTGCCTTCAATTATCCCAGCAGGAAGGCCATCTACGCTTACGCTTAGCGTTCAGTCACGGCGCATATATTTTCTCCCATATTCACGTCGAACGACACTCTTCCTCCGCGCTTAACCAACAAGAGCACCTTCACAAACGAGTGGACCTTCGTATAAAATGTCCTGAGCCGCGACATCGCTGATGAGGTTCAATCGACTGCGTTGGTCCTTGGTGTTGACTCTTGCGCTGCACTCACATGGCCGCACTTGGGTGCTTCGACGCGTCGGCCGCTGTAGCGTTTATGGGGAGTGCTCAAGGGTAAGCAGATCCATAGCTTCCCGCTCGTTCAAGACTAAAAATCACTAATTGATCATTGGCTCTTATTCACCCCAGGCGACGTATCTCGCATGTATGAAATCTTACATACAAGCTGCAAAGCTGTCTCTGTTCCATCATGGGCTGGGCAGTGGTCGACCGACAGACTCTCGTTTCCCTCACCGCCAATAATCGCTTATGAACGCCCGGCCACTGCATCAACACCAAATAAACCTCCGCACTTACGAAATCGGATATCATTCAGGGTGCGTATCAATCTTGCTCTGGATTACTTCAATATCAACGCATGTACCTGTAGGCCCGACACGTGAAGCTAGCACTCAAATCCTATGGCCGAAAATAGCTGGAACGCACTTTCGGGTTGATAGTGGTGTTGGCACAGTAGGATGATCGGGTGGAGGTAATGCGATGACATTGTCTCGTTTCGATAAGCCGGCAGGTCAGTATCATAGCCAATAGTCTAGTTTTGTGCAGGTACTCAATGAGGAGCGTATTCCCCGAGTCGACGTTTTCTTTTTACCAAACCCTAAGGACCGTTTGAGACTAGGTTTCTCAACGCTTATCCAGCCTTGCTATCCCAGTGCAAATATATTCATGCTACTGTTGGCTACGGTTGAAAACGGATCATATACTTATATATGGAAAGGTCTGAGGCTGATTGGATGTGTGCTCGAAATGCCTATCAATATTCGCGAGCCTGGGAGGCCTAAATTGACGCCTACAAATACATACTAGCCCATCTATATAGACTTCACCACGTTCTTATCAAAGTAATGGTACCTTTGTAAGGTGATTGTATTAGTGCTCTCAATGTAACATTGAAAATGGAGGTCACATTGATCTCAAGCTGAAGCGAGCTGATTCGGTGTTCTCAGTCCAATAATGAGATACATGCATACTCGGACAAAGCATCCGTGAATCATGGAGTCTACACATTTGTCTCTTCAATATCTGGACAATGCCGGGTTTCTATAGTCAATGAAGAAATCTCAGATGAGATGCTTAAACCCCACTCCCAAGGAGAGGCTAATGGACAAGAAAAGGGGTACTACGCCTGAAGAATATGATATTCAAGCCATGCTACCTCCAATCTACAACCAGAAACCCATGTACTACTTCAACCACTTGCACTGGCGACAAGCGGATGCGAGCACCTCCCATGCTTGTGCTTCCCCCTCTTCTCCGGGACTGTATACCTGGGGAACTTCTACATTGTACGGTCTACCATAATCGTGAGTTTCATACAAGAACCTGTTTCAGATACAAGACGAAAATCAGCCAAAAAAAAGTACAAGGAACTATCTTACCTGAACCCAATAGTGCCATCTTTGATATCTGAGGCATGACAAATGTAGAAGCGAATGCCGGGGTCATCTTTATTGGGACCCTTGAGTTCAACGTGATTTGTACCACGATTGTGTTCAGATAGGCCCGAAACTTTGCTGCCAGATATTCTGGCCAAGAACTGTTCTGATTTTAGTAGCGTACATCAGGTCTAGGCTGTAACATTTCGTACCTCCAATGTTTGGGTGCAGTGTGAATCGGTATCATACAAACTACCAGATGAATGAGTGCAAGTACACAAGGTCAAATCAACTTTGACATACTCTATCTCCAGTCTCATCCGAGCAGTGTTGGGGTTTGGTACAACTTTCCAAGTGAAGGCGCTCCAAAAGGCGTTCAGTCTCGCGTCAACATTGGATTCATGGAGACCGGTATATCCACTCTCCTAAATGTAAATGATTTAGTTCAAGAAAAATGGCGAGGATGAAATCCACGGACCGTAAAAGACATGCAGATCTGCCTCAGAATCTCTGTGGCAGGGTGTCGCGTCCAGGGTGCTGAGCGCACAAATGATTCATATTTGCCAAAGACGATGTTTGGCAGCAATTTATAGAGTTCCGGCGATATCTTAGCATCCTTACAGCGCGCAAGGGCAATCTCCACAAGCTTTGAGACTGCATTCAAGTTCTCGATTGAATACACGTCTGGAAAGACTTTTGAAAATACTGAATGACGACATGATATAGAGATTAGTAATAGTGGGTTGAGAAGCGGAAGAATATGTAGTTACATACCTTCGGCATCAAGAATTATCCTGAGAGGTACATGTCGGAGAACAAGTAGGGCATCATTCACATTAATACACAGCTCTTGTGACCTGGATGAATCGAGTAGGAACTCAAGGAAAAATGGCTGACAGATCTTGATATCTGAAGATTGATCTCCACCTTCAAGAAGAAGGCGGAAATCTACAACAAGCCGCATCACCAGGTCATGCTCTAGACCAAGAATTGCTGCAATCTGTTCTGCAGATGAGGTGTTTGTGTTGATACCAATAATATCCATATCAGGTGGGATGTCTTCGGCGATGATAACCTGCCCAAGGACTTGAAGGATGGTGTCTCGGTCTTGTGATGTGCCAATGAGATGGGAGTAAAGACAGTCATGCGTTGCTTGCAAATCGATGGCAAACTCTTTTGATCGCGAACGGCCAAGTAGAAAGTCGGGAAATGATTTATGATAGATCTGAATATCGCGCTTGTCGTCTCCGACATTGACCACAGAATGCATGTCTCTTAAGCATCGCCGGACCTCCCCTCGTTTGAGGCCGAGAATCTCACCTAGCTTGAGTGGAGAACACAGCTGTGCAAATGTGCCAGCGGGTGCGTTGGCAGTGGAGATGAGTCGATTGATGGTGATCAAAAGCGCTAGAATTTGCAGAATGTCGCCTCCGCGGGTAGCATTACGAACAATGTGCGTGTAAAGTTCATCGAGATTGTGGTAAGGTTCGTCACCAGGGGGCGTCTCCAATAGACCTCGGATGATTGCAAGCCTCTCCTCTGGTGAATGGTATTCAAACATGATGTACGGCATGACGGTCGTTGCGTAGATAAACTGCCCGGATGCCTTATCGACGAGTTGGTCAAAGACATCTTCTCCCGGCCAGTCCACTGGTAGGTCATCATCCTTGGCTCGAATCTCTTCAAACTTCTTCTTGAAGTAACGCCGGATATCACGATGAACAAGAACATCCTTCCGCAAGTCCATAATAGACACCCGGTCCGTGGGAAACCGAGATTGAAGACTCTGGATGGCCTCTACAATGTGAGGTTCCGGTCGACTCGAGACGAGGAAGCGGAGGGGTAGGCGAATATCATTCATGATGTTACCGATGATCCTGATGATGTCGGTTTGGACGTCCTTGCCCGTAACTTCGTCAAGACCGTCAATGACAATGAGAGTCGGATACGACTTGAGCCCAAAGGTGATGGTTTGAAGAAAGCGCGTCATCGTCGCTATCTGCTTGATTGGTTCGACAATGAGCGCCCTCATTTGTACCTCGCGTCCCTTGGAGAGGATCTGAGGATCTTGACGAAGAGCTCTGTCAATGTATTTCGCGGTGGATGGCAGAGACTGCATGAGCTGAACGGCCAGTGTGATGATGATACGACTGCCGTCGCTGCAGTCGGCGATCCGATTCGATGCGAAGA
>Ga0247741_1000538_pt1 | contig 21671 bp, 31 predicted proteins | sample UWRJL213509R2_FD_180945 | JGI IMG/M metagenome (GOLD analysis project Ga0247741, IMG submission 180945) | Plant litter microbial communities from Arlington Agricultural Research Station in Wisconsin, United States - UWRJ-L213-509R-2 | ecosystem: Environmental > Terrestrial > Plant litter >... | reverse complement strand
ATGTATTATCTGGCGGCTCGGGAGGCCTCATTTCGACCGTCCGTCCTGAGGTACGTGATTATTCTTTCAGTGATCTTGTATTTTTTTTTACTGACCGGTTCAATAGACCCTTATTGTGAGCCATCATCACCAATCATACTGAGCGTCTTAACCTAACATCCTTCAGTATTATGGAAGTGATCTTGGTCCAGGTCAACATACGCTTGTCGTCGCCGGAGATTCTCAGACCTCTGCGGCCTCGTTCATCGACTTAGACTCGATTAGGGTCTTTGGTGTAACCTCAGGACCTCCTACTATTATCCCTTCCAATCTCTCTGGTGGCTCGTAAGCGTGGCGTACTCTATCTACTTGAATCAACTTGCTCATTATTCTTAGGAACACATCGTCCACGCGCACTGTACCGACTGGAGTTATCATTGGCTTAATTGTGAGCGGCATAGTTGGCATCCTGGCAATCCTGGGTATCGCCTTCTTGTGCTATAACCGTAGGAGGCGTGGAAATCCTATCGTAACGGCGGAGTCGATTTTTTCGCCAATTTCACCGTCAGTGCCACAAAGCGCCAAAATGATGGAAGCAGGCCTTTCTCGGGGTGACCTAGGTCCACATGCATTCACGGCAAGATCCCAGCCTATGTCTCTAATGGCACAAGTTCAGCCACCCATACAAAGGTCATCGTTGCCAGATTCGTCAATCGCTCCCTATTATTTCGGCCCTGCACTCTACGGGGGTTCACAAAAAGGAAGCGTATCTTCAGACCAGTCAACCCAACCATTAGCGCCTAGGAACTTGCGTTTCGTTGAACATTCAAGAAACGGTGGCACATTTTCAAACCGCTCGACGCAAATGTTAGTCCAGACGGTTCCTAGGTATGGCTCGCCACACCCGCGGCCTCCTCCAGACAGGTCACCTCCCGCTAGTTCGGGTACGGTACGTCTTTAGACACTTATTGAGGGCGGTCGTGTGAATTGAAACCCGTTTCCAGCCTACCCCAAAGCAACCGACAAGACCGAGCAAGAGACCTCCCACTTTCGATTTTGCGGGAGTGGGCACTCCGAAGGAGAATGGGCTCTGATCCTTTCGTTATCACTTACATTGGACAGCATTTATCTACATTTTAAAAGGCAATCGTTTGAGCTTTTGACGCGGCCATCTGTGATCCAAAGTGAGCTGTGTCGTGAGATGTGAGCCGAAAAAGGCTGTGGTAGAGATGGGGACAATCAGACAGCATGATCGCCCAGTTTGAAACTCCGCTCGGTGAGCCGGCCAGTTATTACCAGTGGCAACAGTTGGTCCTGTCATCCTTCTTTCCTCCTGTGGGCTTGTTCTCTTCTCCCTTCTTTCTCTGTCTTTTCTTTCAACGAGCTGCGCTCGTGTCTGCTCTTTGATATTCTCCCTATTCATTCGCTCGTTCTTCTGAAATCCTTGATCCTCAATTCTGCCCGGAGCAGTTTACCTTCACTCATTTAACAAATCGCAACACACCATGGGCAATCTCATTTGGCATGAATACTCGCGCTTCGTCTCAATTACCGCCAGCGTTTGTAAGTAGCATTAATGCTTGAATTTTGACCGCTTGTTTGACGTCTTGGCAACCACAGACGCTATCTGGGCTGCATTCTTTGGCCTGTTTTACCGCAAATTCTTCTGGGACTTCGTTGGTGGAACTTTAAGAGATCCTGGAGGCCTTCAGTGTGTGACATTGTGTTCTCTTGGTTTACTGTGGTGTTGACAAGCAAAATTAGACCTTCTCCAAGTGCAGCGCCGTTCGTCGCTATCATCGTCAAGGTTCCCGTTGTCCAAGTTGCTACCTTGATTCTCGCCTCCATCATCCTCTGCCTAGAACTGCCTTTGCCTGCTCTCAAGAAATTGGCTATCTATCGCAGTCTAGTGCTCCGGGTCGTTTTGATCTTATTCCAGGCCTTCCTCACCATCTTGTTCTATCAGGTTTGCACCTATTCGTGTCGACATTCTGCACGGGAGCTGACTTTTATTTAGGGCACAAATGCAGCAATTTATTCACTTATAGCGGCCATATGCTACGCCAGAGCGGTCAGTCTAGGGGAAGAGATGAAGGAAGCGAAGGAGAATCGCGGTAGAGGAGGAGGTGCATAGTTTCGGTGGCACTCATTATTTTCTGGATTCAAGGACACTTCAAAGCAGTGGAGGGAGATGCAAGAGTTGTTTCTGTTGGCTGGTCCAATCACCCTCCTTGTGCATTTCAATTCGGGTCTTTCGACACTACATACTCACTCTTGCTATTCCTGTTGTAGCGCACTTATCGCCTCTCTTTTTTCGTCTGTTTTAGTTGTCGGGATACCCGTTCGCACATATCGTACTACGTTGTACACAACCCCGAGAAGACATAGAAATGAATGAATGAGCTCACATTCACCCTTTGGAAGGCAAATTTATCAAACAACCTTGACAGCGAGACTCGGCTGTGACCTTAATTCAAACGCACCCCCTTGTTCCCAACCTTCATCTTGTTCCAGTGGCTAATTGTATTATATGTGCTGCATAGGCCATTTCTCGCGTTTTTACTCGAATATATACCGTACTCCATCTCATTCCGTTTCTGTGAGAGTAATTGAGGACCCGGAGTATTTCATGGCTAACCACCGAGTCGACTGACGTACCGCTCTTTCCTCTTACCTTCAGCTCCCATTTCGGACCCACCTACATTTTCTTCATTCAAAGGCATCACATCGCCCCTCCAAGTTCCGCCACTCTCGCACTTTCATGATTAGCATGTCCCATTCCGACATCATCTCCGCTGTGCCTGCGCGTTTCGAAAGCGCGCTCAAGTCCGGTGATCTTCTCTACTTTCCATCTACGATTGCGAAACACGAGGATTCGGGCGTTGAGGTACGTCATATTCGCTTTTTTGATGTGCCAGACTGACAGATGTGCCTTTGATTAGTACGAGATAAGGCTTTGTCCCGCATTGCAGCACAAACCAGCGCTCCCGACACCCGATTTCGCTGGTGCAGCTGATGCAGGCGTCGCGGTTCATGGGAATCGAGGGAAGGTGTTCGATCCATTCTCACCACCTTACAATGCCAATCTGTTTGTCGGAGAGTTGAAGGATAACGAATCGGAAGAGGAATTTGTTGTACTGGTGAATAGAATTGGCCTCAACAGTAAAACGCACTGACATTTATTTGAAGATGAACAAGTACTCTGTCGTTCAGGAGCATTTCTTGCTCGTGACGAAAGGTACTTTATCATTAGACTTGCAGCTTTTACTGCGACTGACTGAACCTTGGGCCAGAGTTCAAGTCACAGGCATCGCCTCTAATGCCGTCAGAGCTCGTCCAGGCTTATCTATTGCTCCTCGCGGCCCGCAGATCAGGGAGGAAGTTCTTCTCGTTCTATAACTGTGAGGCAGGTCGCATTGTAGTCCTTGGGCGTGATCTGAACGAGCGATTCTAGGTGGAGATAACAGCGGGGCTAGCCAACCTCATAAACATATCCAATTCTTGCCACTGGAAGATGAAAGTGGCCCACCCATCGAGCGGCTTGCGAGGCAAGCCCAGCTCGAATTCTCTGGTATGTAGTGGCATGCTATCTGGCCAACTTTCTGTCTAACGCGATCACTCCGCTTCCAGACCGACCCTTCTCGCTCACCAAGCTATCTTACGCAAGCCACACGTTCCGTTTTCCGAACGGCATAGACTCCTTCCCTCTCGATCGCCTCGAAGCGACACTCTCAACTGCATTCATCCAGCTACTGGACCTCTCCATATCCACCATCCGCCATGATCCAGAGTATCCAGCCGGAACTCCGTCATACAATGTTATTCTCACCCTTGAGCACCTCCACATTATCCCCCGGAGGAAAGAAAACCACATACTAAGTGTTACGGGTGATACAATCCCTATCAACTCCCTTGGTTTCGCTGGGATGCTGTTGGTGAAGAGCGATGAAGAGATGGAGGCTGTAAAACGAGAGGGTATCAGTGAGATATTGCGTGACGTTGCCCTTAAAAGCGTACATGATACCCAGGTTGAAGGGACCTCGCAAGAGGCTCCTCTTGCGGGATAGACAACACGATTCGCGCTTGGGCGGTTGCAGATGGGGGGTTGATTATATATACACAATGTAATGCAATTTAGATTTATTGCAATAGAGCACTCAGCTCAGGGGAACAGTCTGGTCATGGATGATCACCTGAAATCGACTCTGCACAGCGTTCTGCTCATTGAAGTGCTGCGGGAAGGAGTCCGAGGCTTCGGCTGCCGGTTTAGGGATTTGTCAAAGTCTATTAATTCCACCGGACCTGCCTTCACCAGGTGCACACTGTACATTACCCACCACCACCACCGTCGATGACCTTCAACTACCAGCAACACCTCTAATTTACTCTCAAATAATCTCTATCTTGGATTAAACCCTTTCAAACCAGACACTTCGAAGCTTATGCCTTTGCTCGGTGTGTATAGCCGTTTATTGTGGTTCGAATTCCTATTGAACAGTATTGCTCCCCACAGACCTAGCACGGGATGGAATCTCTCATGTTGAGGTAGCTCGGGCAGTCAGCTCCTCTGAGGCTGCATCTCTTCACGGGTAAGTCGAGGCCTTTTCGAATCGACAGTCATTGCTGCACACTAAGGTCTGTTGCTTGCTAGGAAGCAAGCCTTGACGCCGATTATTGCCGGGAGCATATGTGGAGGCCTCTTGTTCATATCGTGGACCATTGGCTTCGTGGTATACTTCAGGAAACGATGGAACAGGAAGAAACGAAACCGCCTCATTGCAGCAGGAAAGGCAGCCCCGAGAGAGAAGGACCTGCAGCCACTCCAACAGAACATAGTCATTCCCCCTGATCCCGCCGTGCTGCTTGGTCAGAGAAAAGCTGGAGAGGTGGCGTTCCCTGAGCGTCAGCATTCGAAGGATGCCTGTGGGCACGGAAAGATACCGCAGTGGTCTCGACATACATCTCACACAAAACACCCCGACGATCCTTCAAGCGACTCCAGTAAGGGCAAGGCCCCCCAAAGAAATGGATATGTACCCGTATCACATTCGGAGGAACCAAGAGACCATCACAATGCTGTGGACGAGTTCATGACAGCGCCGTCGCATCCTTGATTCCTGGAGTTGGTGGTTTTCTATAAGTTATCATGACTTCAGACTCTACTTCATGCCAATGTTTGTGTTTCTATATCATTCCTATTGTACTTCACCACAGGACCTCTACTATACACCCCCATGGTTTCTTTATTTGTGTTCCAGCATGCGGCCTCAATCACAGTATGCTCCAAGGCTTGCAGGCTATTGAAATCTTCATGAGATACTCATCAAGTTAAGTAGGCATCCCACTCACCGCAACATCACGGGCATACCTGAGGAGGATACCTCGCCTCACATTCAATTTACCTTTATCGGAAGCAAGCCACTCCTCTTTACGGCGTTTCTCTTCTGCTTCGTCCACATCCCAATCAATTCGTCGTGTTTCTGCATCAATGGTTATCTTATCTCCATCTTTCACCAGAGCAATAGGGCCTCCTGTGCGTGCTTCAGGCACGACATGTCCGATGATGAATCCGCGGCTGGCACCAGAGAATCGACCGTCTGTGATGAGAGCGGTAGAGTTGGCTAAGCCCGCGCCGGCGATGGCACCAGTTGGGCCTGAAATTTGGTGAGCATGGCGGGAATGCTATGAGGTCCGGAACCTTACCAAGCATCTCTGGCATCCCAGGAGCGCCTTTAGGCCCTTGGTACCTAAAGATCAGAACCATCCCAGCTTTGATCTCGCCTTTCTCAAGAAGGCCATAGAAGGTTTCCAGACTAGAGCCCTATTAGTAGACGTTCAGATTCCTTGTGCACTCTACCATACTTATCGAAACATTTAGCTGTGCCCTGTTATTTCCGTTGAGTATTCGGTATGATCTCGACGGCGGGGTGACAAGGGGAGGACGAACCTCAAACTTCAATCCTTCTTTGCCTGTCAATTTAGCCACAGCAGTCTCAGGAGCCAAGTTGCCTCGCATAATGGTTAAATGCCCAGTGGGCTTGATAGGGTTACTTAGAGGCCGGAATACATCCTGCTTGTCGAACTCGAGTTCTGCCACATCCGCGAGATTTTCTGCCAATGTTTTTCCGGTGACCGTCAGTTGAGAGCCGTCGATTAGGTCGGTGTGGTTGAGGAGGTACTTGAGAATTGCGGGAATACCTCCGATTTTGTGGATATCTTCCATGTAGTATCTCCCGGATGGCCTGAAGTCCTGTATAAGTTGTGTAGGTCGGGGATTTATTTGACTGCTCACATGAGGTCCGCGAGGAAAGGCGTTTTATCTGCTATCATTTGGAAGTCGTCTATCGTCAGCTCGATTTCAGCAGCCCGAGCCATAGCCAACAGATGGAGGACAGCATTTGTTGAACCACCTAGGACCGTGATGATAACGATGGCGTTCAGGAAGGAATTCCTCGTCAAAATATCCCTTTCGAGCGGAATTTTTTTAATCAACCCATGTTAAGAGTGGTGCTACTCACCTCGGTTTGATGTCCAAAGCGAGAAGATTCTTGAGATACTTTGCAGCTTTGAAGCACTCTTGAACTTTCGCTGTTTAATGATAAGCAGGTCGTTAGATAACTTGACGATTTCCAAACTGCCTTGCTTACCAGGGTCCATAGCTGGTATACCAGAGGAGTACGGTAAAGACATCCCTATTGCCTCAAGAGCGGAGCTCATGGTGTTGGCAGTGTACATTCCACCACAAGCACCAGCACTAGGACATGCGTGTCGAACAACGTCGAATCTTTCCTCGTCGCTAATTTTGCCAATGGTGTAAGCACCTACAACTCAACCGTCAGTCGATTTTGAGACCATTCTTATTGAGGGAGGCTCACCAAACGATTCAAAAGCGTCAGAAATGTTGACGGTGCCTCCTTTTTGTTTATCCATGGAAGGACAATCTAGTAACAAGAAAGTGCTGTTAATCATGACTATGTTCGAGGCTGATACTTGATGAGATTACCCAGATGGCGGACTCCGGGCTGGATGGTTCCTCCGTAAACAATGATCGTCGGTCGATTGTGGCGAACTGCAGCCATAAAACAACCAGGCATGTTCTTGTCACATCCAGGTACAGATATATTTCCGTCGTAATGTTGGGCCTGTACAAGAGGGGTTAAGAGACCTTCTTAGTCGACTCCCTGAAAGCTTACCATCACGACCTACGTCAACAAAGGTAAGTTACAACCTTCAGAGAGTACTATACACTCACAGCTTCAATTGAATCTGCGATGATATCGCGACTTGGAAGGCTGCAGCAATGTGTTCAGCAGACGATCCACGAATGTCGCTTCGAAGCCATTCACTCACGAATATCGCATTCCTGTCAAGTTCATGGGATGAGAATGGTAGAAGATTGGTCCCTGAAATTAACATACCGTCGGTGCCCATGGTGATTGCATCACTGTCAGACGGTTGAGACGAAAGAGCAGCTTCAGACAAGCTGAGGTGTAATCACCTCACGCCAACAGTGTTAAAGATGAGGCCAACTAGGTCCTCTTCTTTGCAACCTGCTTTTACATGCTTCGCGAGATCGAGCTGTATGATTGACTTTAGTTTCAATCCTGATTAGAATTTTTTGGAATACGCACAAGATGGGAGTTGCAAGGGTTCCCTGAGTACAACCAGTCGAACTTAGCCTTCTCCGAGCTGGAAAGTAGCGAACAACATACCTTCCCACCACACCGGCGAAATTCCAATCTACAATTCAATGAGAGTCGGCCATAGTACATCTTCAGGTGTCTGACCTGAGGTTTGTTCATATCATTTTCGTCGAGACCAACAGCGTACACTAATTGGTAGTCAGCGTCAGAACCACAAAGTCTGCTAATGCTCATGGAACGAACAACTTACGCATCGCTTGTGCTCCGCCACGAATCTTTGTTCCCAGTCAGGTTATATATTGAAATTTTAGTTAAGAGAAAGACCTTATTCTGTGTTATCTGACATGATATCTTGTTGAGAACCGTCGGCCCAGAGGACTGTTTCGAGATGGGGTGACTGTCGAGAGTCAAGCGAAGCCGGAGGGATAGCTTGAGGACTTGGAAAAACTCACATCTGGACGTCGCCTGAAGATGCCATCCTGTGTGATCTTCTCGAGAGCGGGAGAAAGAAAGCAGGGGCAAGTCATATCTGGCCTCTTTAAATAGGTGAAGATCATGAAAGTCGAGGTCAGTGGACTTTGATCGAGATTCAAAATGCGGCTTAGATGTCAAGTTCTTAGGTCATAGGGACACAGACCGGACACGTGTCTGAGGCGAAAGCCAATGATAAATAGACAGATTGTCATTCTACCAGTGTTCGAGAATACAGCGTCACAGTTGCCAGTTAGAAATCGAAGCCCTCCCTGCGGAATATCTCTAAGTTACTCTTTGCTTCAGGCTTCGCTAGATCAGCAAGATCCGTTCGGTTCTAACGGGGAAATAGCATGAGCACATCTTAAAAATGAATTAACGAGATGATGGACGTACCATGGACGACAGTGCGCGTCGAAGTGTAAACCACAGCTGATCACTGGTATCACCACCAGTGGATTCTTGAAGACTCAGAGCGCTGAGGAAATGCTCTGCAGCCTCCTTATCGGCACCAATATTCAGACCTGAAGAACAGTCAACATTATGGACAAATCGATCTTGCTTGGCTCAAAAGTACACACAGGCCACACCGACATTGTATATCGCACGCGTATATGTCGGTCTCAGCTGAAGGGCTTCACGGTACGCGCCGAGGGCTTCTTCGGGCTTGTTGCCATTGGAAAGGGAGGACCCTAATCGATTCCAAAGCAAATAGTCCTGTCGCGCTAATCAGTCATTGTCAATGGACCTCGAAGGTAGAAACTTACCCCTGGTCGCACATTGAGAGCAGTAGTGAAGCAATCATGTGCTCGCTCGTACTCTCCATTAGTGTAGAATAATACCCCAAGGGCAATCTGAAGATCTTCATCCATATCGTCCTGCGCGTGTTGTGTTCGTGCCATGTCGAGGAACAGTTCCGTAATGCGTCCATGGGTGTCCCATGATGAATTGGTGCCCATTGCCTTGAGGGTCTCCTCTGGAACGTGAGCAGATGGATATCGCGCTCGGAACCACCGCAGTAGCATGGTATGAGAAGCGCGGTCGTACGACTCGTTCGTAAACGATATTGCGAGAGACTGAAGTACCTCGTCAAGATAAAGCAGAGGCAATGCCAGTGAGATCACGTACAAGCATTCCGGCACCAGGAGCACCTGCTTCCTCAGCCCTCTTCACGCCTTGCATGAGGGCTTTCATACCCGCTTCCTCTCGTTCGTCCATATTGCGAGTTTCTCCAAGAAGGATCCAAGCCTCATATCCACCTTCACCAAGTTCTCCTTGCTGTATTGCAGCTTCTAGCATCAGTGCGGCTTCAGAGAGAGATCCATTCTGTTCAAGCAGAGCTTTAGCGTCGCCAAGTAGCGACCGAGAAGAGGATGGATCCAGATACTTGTTGTTTTTCTCTAACGCACACAGATTAGACAAGGTTGAGAAAGTTAGAATCTTGTCGCACCAAAGGTATAATCGCCTAGGATTGGTATTCCATCAGTGTCGAACTGAAGAGGCCTATCAATATCGATTGTCCCTGCACCGCTCTCCCATGCCTCTTGCATTGCCTTGCCATAATCACCCAACTCATCTCGTTGAGCATTCATAAGCTGAGAGAACTCGGCCTCCCATTTGGCAATATCTTCTTTGGGTGGGGGAGCATCCGAGTTTTGTAGTTGGTCCCAAACCCTATTGGAACTAAGAGATTAGGGCAAGATGGAAAGAAGGGAAAAGTAGCCTACTTTTGGAAATCAGAGCTTGTGTCCTCCACGGTGACGCCTTGAAGAGTCTCCGTGATGTTCGCGACACTATCATCCACTTCTTCTATCCGCGAAGTCTGCTGTTCGGTAGGTCCCAAGGCCTCAGCATAATGAGCAAATGCAGCCTCGAAATCAACTTCTTTGCCTTTGCCTTTCCCCAGGCTAAGTGGGCCTATATTGGCATTCATACCATACTGCATTCCGTTCATTCCCATTCCCATCCCATACATGCCCATAGGCATCGAGTTTCCATACATGGGAGACATATAGGACGGCCGCTGTTGAACTAAGAGCCAATGAGACCCTTTAGCACAAACGATGAAACGCGATACATACATTCAGCTCTCTCGGGACCGTTTTGCTGTTGCTGAATAGCAGGTGCAGCTGAAGCTTGAGGCGCGTTTCCGAATTCCGCAGCCCAAGCAGAGTTCGCCGCGGACTCTTCATAAGCCCGCATCTGTTGTTGTTGTTCCATCGCCCATGCCGCTTCGCTCATGCCTGGTCTAGCGTTCATTTCATGAAGTCGAGAAAATTCTGCCCCATGAGGCATGGCAAAAGCTGGTCCCAATCCATGGCTTGAGTTTCCTTCGAAGAATTGTCGTGCAAGCGCAAGATCTTGCGCATTGGCCGGGATAGATGAGGAACTGCCTGGAAGCTGGTGAAGCTAGAGGATTCGTCAGCACCGGGTTCTTGTAGAAAACATCAAGCTTCTCACTCGTGAGGAAGATGGCCCAGAAATCCTGTCCTAGGCAAGAAAAGGGTCAGTCTTGGTTTGGGTATTCCGAAAGTCAGGGTTGCCAACTCACCTGTTGCAGACTGCGATCACCTTCAGTGTGCTTAAGAACTTGAGAAAGTGGATTTGCAGGTGCAGCACATTCTGATCCAGAAATCAGGCCTTGAAAAGACATCGTCCTGAATTCGAACGGTCAAGGATGGGGGATGCGGAGGATCGATGAGGTGGAAGTCAGAGAAAGGTTAGGACAAGCGGAGCGGATTTGAAGGACGGACCACGGTGCGGGGTTTACCCGGTCCGGCAGTTGCCGGAGCACGCCACATGTGAAAACGCGTGGATTACGGGCGTCTGTTACCGGGCGCTCCTCGGAATTCATGGGGAACAAATTGCGTGAAATATGTGGTATTTACTATGTATGATAACCTCAAAAACATCTCCAGGGACTCGTCAGCAAACTCCGGATGCTGGTCCGCAACCGCGAACCTGACCATTGCCCGTATACCTCCAATTTGAGAAATAGGCGGAAGTGCCTCCTTCTCCATGGCCATTAGTAGTAGCATAGATTCCAACCAGAGTTCCTAACACTTGGATCAGTACTTTAGTTAAAAGAGTATTGTGTTAGTAAGATCACCTGTGAAGCCCCAGCTCACTGTGTCCCCAGTTCCATATCCAATAATTTCAGAAGATGAAGGAGTAGGACCTGCTAAGAAGGCGTAATGTGTTGCATTGGAAGCTTTGATCTCCATCTTGAGCGTCTGTTTGTGCCACTTGAGCGGGACGGGCGTCAAAATAGGCTGGGGCACCGGAATGTACGACAGAGTGCGTATGCGGAAATAGGGTGCCAATGTGCCGTTCACGGCGAGTAGAACATATCCAAACTCGATATGATGATTCTAGGATCATCCCCGTCAGACCATTAGCAGAACAGTTATGCTGAAGGCGCGAACCATAGTTAAGAACACGGTGATGCCTGCTTCCTCATCAACTCGAATGGGAGAAAAGTCCATATCGACGCTATACGTGAAGAGGGTGTGCGTTTGTCGTCGTCCTATGAAAGTCTGCCCAGCTGGGCCTGCATAATTACCATCATAGCCCGTCAAGTTTAGATTCGATGGTTTTAGTTCAAGTTTATTCAGGTGGCGAGGGGGTGAAATAACATAGTTCTTCTGGACCGGCAGTCTCCAGAAAAGAAAGTGAGGCGGAATTGATGATCCTGGAGTAAAGTTGATGTTATCATCCGCGTCAACGAGCTTCCTTTCAGTGAAATCGACGTTAGAACTTGAAGCTTGAAGTCTCAAGCCGAGGACAACATACTCACCCTTCTCCTTGCGCCACAATCTCCGTTGACGGCAGGTGCCAAGCGGTCTGTTCTCCTTGGACATGTGAAAAGATTGGGAATTGGCCTTCTTCCCAGGTAACAGGAGCGAGAATGGTTTCTCGACCCATAGGATATACTGTGTAGTTTGCTCCTGCACGTGTAGCGAGTGCGGTTCCCCACCTAGGCTATCATCAGTTCGCGGCGGTAAATGCTTAAAACACCGAGATACCAATTTCCGTTTCCATCTTGGAATAGGTCAGCATGACCTACTGTCTGAACTGCAGAATGTAATATATTAGCATAATCATATGCGATAAGGTCCCACTCAGAGGTACCCACAGTAAGAGGAGGTGTTCGCATTTGATACGATTGGGTTGGCTGGATTAGCTTCGTATGGTCCATTGATATTTTTGGCACGCGCCATAGTCTCCATGTGATTGACTCCAGTTCCTCCTGTCCATCCAGTAAAATCTAGGCCAATATCTACTAAAAAAGGGTGCTACGTTACCTTCCGCTGCCATTAGGTAGTACCACCCATCTTTTTGATAAATATGAGGACCTTCGGGGGCCTGTTGACGTTATGATGGAGGCGCTATTAACTTCTTTCATTAGCTCTTACCAGACCACCAGTACCATTCCAGGTATTAATCAGGGGACCAACTTTTCCAGTCGTCAAGTCGATGGTTCCTTGTTCGATAGCCGGTCTTTATGCGGCGTCAGTGTTTAGTGTTCGGTGTAAATCGAGATGATCATTTACATGACCTTCCAAGACCGGGCTCCCGTCACATATACCGTCCCGTCATCGTCCCAGTAGGGTGAGGTATCATATCCTGGGAACTTGAAGTGTACCGGGTCTGACCATGAGGAGGAATTGTAAGGGTCATTGGATGAGAAGAGGATCTAAGTTGGTCATCCAAGTAAATTTCTGAATCTACTTGGGATGAAGTGCTCCAGCTTACGTTGTCCCATCTTCCGTCATCGTCGGCAGGTCGCTCGTCATGAACCAGAGTGGTCATCATCCAGAACGTTCCTTTGTGATATCTAAGCGCTGGTGCCCATATACCGCTTGTGGACCGATTCGTGATCGCCAAATCCGGCAACTGCTCTACTCGACTGAGTACATTGCTCACATGCTTCCAGTGTTGTAGATCTTTGGAAGCATGAATAGGGATACCTGGGAAGGCTTCGAAGCTGGAGCTAGCGCAGAAGAAAGTGTTGTTCCATTCGGGAACAAAGATGCAGGAAGGGTCTGGATGAAAGCCAGGGAGGATGGGGTTGAGGATGGTTGAATTGTGGGCAGAGCTTTTGTTGACGAGGATTAATGCAAGAAACAGGGTGGATAAAAGAGGTACTCCCGAGTGCATCGCTAACGAAGATGACGGCGAAGGCGACCATATTGAATATCGAGGCGCCATATATAAGAGAAGGCTCGAAATATTCTGAAATTCTGCACATGATACTAAAGCTCCGACGTCGGCCCGCACAAGTAGATATTAGATTGAAACAAGTGTGTTCTCATGATGTGCTGAGAGAGCGGCGAACGAGCGGTTCGGCATGTTTTCTTTTTCGAAGACCACCGGGACGCACTGCCGCTGCAGACATTGATGGAGAGGGGTATTTGCAGCATCTTGAGACTTGGTGAACAAGTTGACTGTTGCAGATCGACTGAGGGCCCATGAACCCAGAACCAACATGGTCCAGTGACAGAGATATTTCCTGCACAGATTTTAGACCTGCGAGCGACGAAAATATGCCATTAAAAAATACGCATTATTGGTAAGCAGACACCGTATTATCGCAATCCTTGAATCCATCTCAGAAGGAACTTGTGTAGCCTGTTGAAATTTGAAATCGCACGACAAGTCGCGTACCATCATGGCGTGGCTGTGCTGTGTGCATGAAGCGCCCTCACGTGACAGACGCGTTGAAGTCTGCACAGGGGAAACTCCCACGGGTGATGGTTTGTTGACTGCCACTTGTGCTTATTTCCATCCCTTTCACCTTTTCCTTCACGTTCCCAAGTCCCTGTGTCACTCTTTCAGCAACGGTCAAGACGACGCCGTTTTAACCACCATTACCGAGGACCACATCTGCGCCGAGTATGGCGTCTCGTAAATCTCCTTTGCGAGACCGTTTACTCTCAAACTCTCCAGATCCTATCAAATCCTCTATCTTGCGCGAGTCAGGAATGGGCTGGAGCGCATCTACCGGCAGTATTCCATCCTCTGGAAGCAGCAGCTCCATAACGTCTCCTCTCCGAATTGCAAAACGAGACTCCCCTGGTCGTCCTCGTGGTCCAGCCGTTGCTCGACGAACTTCGTCTAGCTATCGCCATGTACATACCAACAACCTGGTGTCCAAATCACCATTCAAGTCGCAGCTACCCACTCCCTCAACGCCATCCTCGCGTCCGCCTGTTTCCTTCCCAAGCCGGCGGGTTTCGGGAGAGAAGCGGGCTAGACCTTCCTCCATGCACGACCAGGCAGAGACAGAGAATGATCGTCCTTTCGCTTTGAAGCGCGAGAGGAAACAAAGCAAGACTTTTCAAGAGCTTCTCGATAAGGAGCCAGTGAAGAAGAGTCCATTCAGGACCCTTCGACCAACACCATCAACCGAAGCGAGACCCCCTCCACCACAAATTCCTCTCCAGTACAGCACTCCTAGAGACCCATCGACACCTCCACCTGAAACACACATGCAACCTCCAGCTCCCCGAAGCAACGGCCCTTCTCCAGCCAGATCAGCCCTGGTTTCCAGGCGGATGCATGGCCCTCGGTTGAGTGGAGGTGCGAAGCGGGAACGGAGGAAGACCGTGACCTTCCACGAGCGTTGTGATGTCCTTGAATTCGACCGCGACGAAACTGATGACGAGGCCTTCGAAAGTGCTGATGAAGGGGGCCAGAATGATTCCTACCATTCTGAAAGCGACGACCACCATTCTCAAGATGACCCATTCGTTGCTCCTCCCAATCAGGAGCAAGACCAGCCTATGGAGGATGATGCCTCATATGAGAGTATCCAAATTGACGACGCTGGCCTTAACCTCGAGATACCCTCACTTCTAGGCGACCCAGACACGAGCATTACTGGTATTGTTGAGGAAATGTTTTTCTCATCGAACGCCGCCAATTTTATGAATGACAGCATGGCTTCTGCAACGAGTACTCCGCCACGACATAATGATATTCCGACAGATCTGGAAACCGAGGACGGTATCCCTTTCGGTCGAAGTCACCATGTAGAACGATTCCTACAGCACCATCAGCAGCCCTCTCCTCATGTACAACCACCTCATTTCTCACCTCACGGATCACCATCATACCGCGGCTCACCCCATCAGCAAAGTCCTTCGTCTCATCCCTTTACTCAAAATCCTCCAACACATGCGTCACCCCGCAGCCTACCTGCAACTCCTCCCCGTCGTTCTCCCGGCATGCAGCAGAGCACGCCACCTCTTGGGAGATCGACGCATATGGAGCGCATCCGTCAAGCTCGAGAAGAGGAGCGAGAGGCTGAAGAACACTCCGAGGATGTCAACAAACTGCCCGTCAGTCCTTCTCCAACGAAGAAGGCTTATGTCAATATGGGACCTCGAGAGGAAGGTCTTATTCCTCGCTTCGACCTGAGACGAGGTATGTCCGTCGTCGTTGATATTTTTACCTATTATTAACTGTTCTCTTTATAGGAAACCAGGCTGAGTCGGAGCAAGATCGCAGCGCAAGCTTTAATCTCGATCCTTTCGTTCCTCGCCTCCAGGACGAGTCTGTGCTATCAGACCTCACAAACCAGAACAACAGTGTTACCAAAGATGATTCCATGGACCCAGCGAATCTTTCAGTTGGTCATTCTGAAGTCAATCTATCCAGTCTAGATAGTGAATTAGACCGCAGCGAGGTTAGTCTCTTCCACATCTCCTTGAACAGTGATTGACAACCTTTCAGGTTCTGGGAACTCTAGCAGCCTCACCAGCACCAAAGTCAGACTTCTTTCCGCAAGCAAGTGAACGAAAGTCACCCCCCGTATCAGACTATCACGCCGCGATTGCAAGACGTATTGGTTCGCCGTCGTCTCGTTCTCCCTCTCCTCACCTTGCGGTTGCGTCACAGGCTCTAACCAAGAGCGCCAGTCGGGAACGCATCTCAAGAGAGGATGTTCAGCGCCGTCTGCAGAATCTACATAGAAGCAGTCCCAGCCCCGCCCTTGAGTCTCGCTCGGCCACAGAGAGCCCTCAGCCTACCAACACTACCAGCCAGTCTAATCGTCGATCTCCTTCAGACTTATTGGAGAAGGAACGGGATAGGATGTCGGTTTTAACGACTCAGACTGACTTCAGCACCGAGACGGCCATTGTTGCGACTGTTGAGAAGAGGAATCTTGGCTTAGGAACACTGGCTGCCCCTACCAGTGAGACAGACAGGGAATTCGGCCTCCTTGGCACTGGTCCCCAACTCCAATTCGATTTTGGCAGCAAATTCAGTCTAGGAGGCTTTGGCGCCCCGTCCGTCGACATAGATTCGCAGAATAGTCGTGATTCGGGCAATAGCCTGGCCGTTCTGACCGAAAAACCTCAGAGGCCACTAAGCATCGAAAGTAGTTCTGGCATCAAGATGGGGGATGTAGATGTTGACATGGACATGAAGAGTGCCCTCGATCGACTTATGGAGGATGTCGCCGGTGCTGGCGCACACCCCGACGAGTCAATGATGACGGACGAGTACGAAGAATCCTACGACCACTCTCGCTCAATGTCCCGCGACGACCACGGCCATTTCCCCAGCAACGCCCGCCCTAAGGTCATGGAACGCACCAACACTGACTCAATGCTCCTTCAGCATAACGAAGCCGATGGTATCCTCAGCCGAAGCGTCAGTGGCTCGTCGACCATCACCTTACCTCCTCCCCCTGTTCCTCCAAAGGATAGAATCAAAAGTCGAGAGCAATTGATTTTGGAGAAGAGGCGCGAGGCTCGACGTGCAGATGAGGACATGGAAATGTTCTCGTCTCATGCGGGAGACCGCCAAAGCTTGGGCGTGGGTCGTCCAAGCCGACGTCGCAGTATGAGCACTGGGGATGTCGAAGCACTTGGGGGTGGTGCCAAGAAGCGCGGTCAAGCCTTGTTAGATGTCGTCGACGAAGCTGGCCAGGATGACCTCCTCACCGACAGTATTGAGAAAGAACTCCAGAAACTAAGCAAGGAGCCACAGAAGAGCGTAAGTGGATCGTCCTGTTTATTCTGGTAAATATTAATTACGTCAATTAGAAATATCATGTCCGTGAACGCGAGACGACGATCTATGCTTCATCGTCTGAGAAGATTTCGCATATGGCTGGTGCTGGCGACCTAGATGCTGGACGAGCTTGGCGAACGGTTCGACGACCCTCAGATATGGTGCGTTCAGTGGCTTTTGATTCCGAGACTTCGCTCACTGATATGGAACGAAACAGAACGAGTACGCGAAGCAAATTAAGGAGTACCGTGCTCAAGACAATGGCAAATCGTATGGCAAGGTCTTCGTCAAAGGTATATCTCCTTCCATCATCTTGGTTTTTCGATTGCTGACCTCTATCTTAGTTCTTGGCCTTAGCGGTTTAAACCTTCCTCTACCCCAGCAGTCCACCGCATTCACTTGCACATTAAATAATGGCATTCACTTCGTCACCACACCTGAATGCCAATTGTCGACTGAATGTCGGATAGACCAGGAGTTCGAATTGTGGGTATTGACTAGCTTCCAATTATCTATTATACTCATAGAGTTATTCGTCAGAATTGAACATAGTAAACTGGAGTTCACATTGAGCTTGAAAATCCGTCGAGATCCCCATATTATCGCGCAGTTCAAAGCCAGCACTACTATCGCCCCGCCGCCGCCACCACCACCAGCTCCAGCACCTGTCGTCCAGCCTGTACATAAGAGCAGTGGTATGCGAAGCTTTTTCTCTTCGTCACCCAAGAAGTCATCGAAGGAGAAGATCGTTGCTCAACCACCCCCACCTCCACGTCCTATTCCCCAACCTCAACCCGCTCAAAGGCTAACCGAAAACCTCGCACGGTATCTCAAGCCAGATGGAACGCTCGCGAGGGCTTTTATCTCCTTCAAGGATATTGCTTCTCGATGCGACACTAGGTTGTTCGAGACGAGCTATCCATTAATTGGCCAAAAGGCGGAGCTGGGTGGCAAGTTCTCTACATTGGAGGTCGGTGAAATCGTCCTCCAGATCTTCAGGCTTCCCCCTCTCCCTGGAATTCCTCAAGAGCAACTGCCGCAAAGTCTAGAAGAATGCCATCGCGGCCTCCGTCACATCAACTGGCATAAGGTAACTTATTTCCAGGGTACCCTTACGCAAAGTGGTGGTGATTGTAGCGTGAGTCTCCATACATTGTTCCCACTAAGGATAAATTGCTAACGATTCCTTGTCTAGACATGGCGCCGGCGCCAACTACGAGTAATTGGTTCTAATCTCGTCGCTTTTAATGACGTGACCAAAAAGGCGACGGCTACCATTGACCTCAAAAAGGCTATTGCGGTTGAAGACGATCAATCGCGGACAACCCGAGATGCAGACGAATACGATGGACTCTACGGTGTCGAAAGGTCCTTCCGTCTGATTTTCCCGCAAAGCCAGGAGATCCTCTTCTTTGCGGATTCTGACGAGGAAAAGGCTCGGTGGTGAGTCCATTCCGATGCTAGACCTAATAGCCGCCCATTAATCACGCTTCATATTTTAGGCTTGAGGTATTACGCGCCCTGGTTGGACATATTCCCCCCCACCCCTTGTGGGCCGAGCTTCTTTGGCAGCGGCAGGAGGAGATGAGTAAGCGCATGGCAGCTGCACACCACGACCTGCCGCCCCAGTCCCTTCTGCAGTCGACTGCGCGATACCCACAGCGTTGAGTACAGCCCACGGCCGCCTTCTTGTACTATACATATCCTCCTTAGTTGCACTGAATCGTCCACGTTTTCGCGTTCTCTCATGTTTATTGCCTTCGAAACCTATCTTAGCACTCCAATGATCCAAATATGTACTCTGCTATTCTCAGGTTCTTGCCTCCCGACAAATGCATTTTTCTTCTAACCCCACAAAGCGCGAATAGATTGACGCTCGACTAGGTTGGTGTACTCACGCCGATGATCACCTCCGTTTGGAATGTTGACGAAGATGATTCTAACCAACCATCATAAAAGATCAGCAGAGAGCCAAACCTAGCTAAACCCACTAACAAACTTTAACAAGCCGCTAGGGACCAACCTCCGGCCAAGGATGGCCATTACAATGTTGCCTTACGAGATAATAGTCAATGCATGGGAACAGTCAATTCTCGACTCTCAAGGTCTTACACCGGAGTGGACTTCGCCCGGAAACAACAGCTACCGCAGTGTTTGACTATTTTTAACGGCAGCCTTCTGTTTAGCCATGCTGTTCCCCTTGGCATATCCAGGCGACGATATTTTCATGGACAGCTGCTGGAAACATTAATTCCCTCTCTCTTGACCACTCCCTCCTCCTCTCGCGACCGCTCCCGCGATCCTTGCTTTCTTCTGGTGATTTTGAACTGGACGCTGGATCGTAGCAGCCTTCGAGCAAGCGCACTTGCTGGGTTGCTATCCAGTGGGGTTGTGGCAGTGGATGACCCCTCTGCCTTCAAGGGGTTGAGCGACTTATGTCTCCCTTGCTCCTACCTTCCACCAATGCAGAGTTTGAGCTATACAGCCCCTTCGCTGACCAAGACGTGGCTGCTGGAGCCGAGGCGGTCAATCGCAGCTCAGGTTTGTTCGTCCAGAGCGTGTTACTCGCTCACGAAGCCAGTGCGGATACTGATTTATCTCGGGCTTTCCATGTACAGTCGCAGCACTGACCTTCCTTGTCTGGGACATATTGATAACATTTGATGATGAGGTGTGTCAAATTTGATGGTACCGGGTAGACAATTGGCCGCTATTGACGACGACTGCAGGTTAAGCTCATGTGGCCGTAAGCAAATCTCTGGATTGAGTACAATATGCAAGCTTAATGTCTTCGACTCGTTCAGGCGACAATGGAATTACACCAAGTTTCTATTCTTCTTTGTGCGTTATGTACCCGTGCTGATCCAAATGTGAGCATGGCTAGAACCATCTCGGTGTCCACTAACTCTTTCGCAGCTCGATCCTATTCATAGGAACGGAGTTAACTCCCTACTTCCACTTCACCTCTTACGACTGTTTCATCTGGCAAGTCTACCAGGGTGTATCAGCTTCATCCGTCATCATAGCTGTGGACACGATCCTCATCCTTAGAGGTACGCATTTCCCTATTTCCACAAACCCCGCTAAGCCTGCAACTACGCCCTCAGTATATGCGCTATTTCACAATAATAAACCCATCCAACGCATCGTTGCGTTCTTCTTTGCACTAGAAATTATCGGCATGATCACAGGCTTGGCGCTTGCCTTGCCCAACATCACCTATGACAAAATATGTCTGGTTCTTTATATACCAGGAACTCTGATTATCTACGGGTCAGCACAATATATTCTCCATTGTCACCCTACCAGCTCACTCAACAACTATCCCACAGAGGCGCCACCGTCATATTCCAGATCTTCCTCTTCACTCTAACGGTATACAAATTCATTCAAGCCGTCCATTCAGGATGGGGAGATGTCCCTCTCCTCAATCTCCTCATGCGGGACGGTACATGGGCCTTCTTCCTCCTTTTCTGTGAGCCTCGTCTTACCAGTAACAAGATTCGCGTTGACCTACCTTACCACCAGTCATCTATGTAGGCGACATGGGACTCTATGGACTCCACAACCATGCGTATGCTGGTGTTCTATATGGGTGGGTTGCCATTGTCATGTCCGTACTATCAGCATCTAACAAATCGCTGTCAAATTTAGCTGGGTCCTTACGACCTTTTCCTTCTGCGTGCGTCGTTATCATTACATCAACCTCCTCTCCGACGTTAACCCGAATATTACAGGGCTATCGCATCCTCCTCAACCTCAATCGCCTCGCAGGGGACTCAAGCGGGGCCGGTCGAACGACCATCACACGGCATACAGACACCAATATCCAGTTCTCGACGCAGCAGTTTGATTCACAGCGGTATACTGAAGCTGGTGCCGATGTCGGAGACCAAGTATATGGAATGCTCTCAAGAGATGAGCGTATAGGGAGAGGGACGGTTAAATCGTCCCAAATATCGACGCTTGAGTTAGACAAGTAAGCCGGAGGTATTCAATTCCCGAACTCCCAAAATTGTGGTTGCTATGACTGCTTTCCTGCATATTCCCTTCTCGTTTATGGTGACACCTACTGCGACATCTGACCCAGCATTGTCCCCCCCTCTCATCATGACCGTCCACCTCCTCGGCGCTGCAGTTCACACCATCATCACTGTCACCACCACCGTAATATCAAGCCTTTACAACACGGCATTCATCATAGATTTATATCTTCGGACACGCGGTATGTATTATCAATCAGGGTGTGTACAGTATTAATGTATCAAGGCGTAATCAGCATTTGTTTCAACTGTCTCCATCTTTCTTCGACATGAAAGCCAGCCTCAAGCTCACTCCTCCTCCGCCTCAGGTATTGGGCGCCAATCCCGCTTTTACTCAGCATCAACAGGGTTCCAACTGATCGCCCCCTCCTTCCCTCTATCCAACGCATCCAGTCGCGCCATATCCTCCTCATCCAACTCAAACCCATATAAATCCGCATTCGATCTAATCCGTGATGGAGTGGCGCTCTTCGGTAGGGGAACGAAGCCTTTTTGAAGGGACCACCTGATG
>Ga0247741_1000537_pt1 | contig 21680 bp, 17 predicted proteins | sample UWRJL213509R2_FD_180945 | JGI IMG/M metagenome (GOLD analysis project Ga0247741, IMG submission 180945) | Plant litter microbial communities from Arlington Agricultural Research Station in Wisconsin, United States - UWRJ-L213-509R-2 | ecosystem: Environmental > Terrestrial > Plant litter >... | reverse complement strand
GCTCAAGCAAAACGGTCTGACTCCGGTAACCTGGTTCAACCAGGGCAACAATGTCGCCAGCAATTCATCGCTGTTAGCAACTGAACGTACTGTCGGTGAAGTTCAAAACCATAGTTACACTCATTCGCATATGACCAGCTGGACTTACCAACAGGTTTATGATGAATTGAACCGCACCAATCAGGCAATTCAAAACACCGGCGCTCCAAAACCGACCTTGTTCCGTCCACCCTATGGTGAAACCAATTCAACTATCCAACAGGCAGCAACTGCTCTCGGCCTGAAAATAGTGACTTGGGATGTGGACTCACAAGACTGGAACGGCGCAAGTGCAGCGGCTATCGCAAACGCAAATAACCAACTACAAAACGGCCAGGTTATTTTGATGCACGATGGCAGCTACACTAACACCAATAGCGCTATCGCTCAGATTGCTGCGAACCTTAAAGCTAAAAATCTCTGCCCCGGACGAATCGACCCAACGACCGGCCGTGCAGTTGCACCAAGCGGATCAACTGGCGGTGGCAACACCGGCGGCGGAACTAGCAGCAGTAGCAGCAGCGTTGGTGGAAACACTGGTGGTGGCACCAATTGCAAATGTAACTGGTACGGCACTCTCTACCCAAGCTGCCAAAACACAGCCAGCGGTTGGGGCTGGGAAAACTCGCAAAGTTGCATCACCACCAGCACTTGCAACAGCCAGTCAACCGGCGGTGGCGGTCTAGTGTGTAACTAAAATAAATTTCAGTTTTAAATAAGTTGAAATTTATAAAATAAAAAGGGGCAGATAATCTGCCCCTTTTTATTACCAAGAAACGATTAATCGTGAGGTCGGAAACTCTCGTAATTAGCAATATAATCATCAATATTTTCAGTCAACATCTTTTTAAACTGATCCGTAAAATAATTAATTGCATTTTCACGATCACGTTTCATATCGTCGGCATTAGCTGAAGCGACCGCAACATTATATGCACAAAACCTTGCCGCCCCATACTGCAACGAAGCCGACACCTTTCCTATAGTTGAGCCATTAACTTGTTCATTGGCCAGGTCAATTATTTTATCCGCCCGCGCCCAAAACTCTGGTTCTATTTCACTTTTTTTCATATGCTTTTCCAGTTATTAAATCGATCTTAAGTTTTTAATTTTTAAGCGTAATTTTATTGCGGTGATTATAAACCACCCACCAAATCTAGAAAATTACCTGTCGAAAACGAAGCTTTCTCAGAGGCAAGCCAATATATCGCTTCTGCAACTTCAGACGGTTGCCCGCCCCGCTTCATCGGCACATTATGTTTGAGTCTATCAACACGATTAGGCTCGCCGCCATCAGCATGCATATCGGTATAAATTAATCCCGGGCGAACACAATTAACTCGAATACCTTCCGCTGCAACTTCCAAAGAAAGTCCTTTTGTTAAAGTATCAATCGCGCCTTTCGAGGCAGCGTAATCAATATATTCATTCGGCGAACCACTCCTGGCTGCACCCGAAGACACATTTACAATGGCGCCGCCTAACCCACCGTGACGAACCGACATTCTTTTTACCGCTTCGCGACAACATAAAAAATAACCAGTCACGTTAGTAGTCAATATAGAATTAATTCTCTCAGCCGTTAAATCTTCAAGCCGACATTGTGTTTTTAAAATTCCAGCATTGTTAACCAGAACAGATAGGCGACCGAGCTTTTCATCAACTGTGTTAAACAGCCTTACAACATCAGCCTCATTTGAAACATCCGCTTTAATACTTATACATCTGCCGCCAGCGTCGGTGATTTCTTTAACCGTGTTGAATGCCGCCGTTTCATTTGATTTGTAATTAATACAAACCGCGTATCCATTTTGCGCAAATAATTTAGCCGTAGCCGCGCCTATTCCTCTACTACCGCCAGTGATAACTGCAATCTTTTGTTCCATTATAGTTTTCCTTTTGAGCTTTACGATAATTACTGCGAGATCGCCAAAGTGCATTTAAATTTTTCTAGTGATCCCCTCCTAGAGCTTTAACAAAATGAATTCTCTCTCGTTCAGAGTCACCAAAAAATTCCACTTCTTTTATTTTGTAACTATTTTTTATTAGCAACCGCAACATCGATGGGAATCTGTTCATAGATTTAACTGAAATACATTTAAAACCTGAACTTTTGACCCAATTCTCTTGAAAGCTCAGTAACTCCTGAGCAACTCCGGCATGTCGATAAGCTGGAACTACACCACCAAGCCAACTGTAATATTCAGTATTATTTTTTGGATGCCCAACTTTAAATCCAACTAATAACCCTTCAACTTCAGCAACAAGAATAAGATGCACGCCCGACAACTTATCTTTCATTTCTTGGAGGGATAAATATCTATCAAGCTCAGGAATATTTAGAAATACTTCGTAAGCTTCTTCGACCGTACCTACTCTGATCATTTTGCTATCTCTAGGTCGAATATCCCGGTTCAATTTTAAAATCATACGAAGCAAGGAGGAAAAAATTAAAGCGAAGTCATATTATTTTATAGCGATATGAATTTCGATTTCGTTTTGATTTCTGTAGAACTCGAAGTCTGTTGTGTAGGCTCTAGTATATGCGCATTTTTCACTTGAAAAATAATCCCAAACTTGCAACCAAATTTCAAAAATAATCTGCGGAACCTGACCATTTCCTGAAAACACGAGATAATCCCCCTCTTGTATCGTCACTTCTTCAAGCGTTACAGCAGAAGATTCCACATTGTCAGTTCCAACCAAAACTGAGTAGTTATCCTGCACATCCGATTCATAATCATAATAAACCCCATAAACCCTGGCGCCAGCTCGATAATTAACTACAACGGTACTATCAAACTTATGAACCAATGGTGCGATTTTTCCAGCATTTGGATTCATCTCATTTTCATTATTTGTTCTTACACTTAAACCGAATATGGTTTTGTTATTGATACGAACGACTTTCATAGCGCGCCTTACACAATTTACTAATCTTAGGTTTCGATAATATACGCACTTACATGCTTTTGCAGCTCGGCAAAAAAAATAGTAAATTCTGATTCATAAAGATCGTAATGCTGCTCCAATATTGCGACTGCGCTACCCAAGTCGGCGGGTTTTCGCAATCTTAAATCAATTCGCTGCAATGCAATCTTAATTCCAGAAATATCTTTGTAGCTCTCAAAAATATTATGCTCGAATATCCTTTTAAATTTATAGAGAATTTCATCGGGAATATTTTCCTTCATGCTACTCAAATCGCGGTATATATTTCTGGAGAACTCACCTAAACCTTGAGACGAATAAAGTGCCCAATTTTTTGCTAAAAAATGATCGTAAAATACATCCGTTAAAATACCGCCATAACGTTTGTAGTTGGCTGGCATACGGCTAATACCGTTTTTTACAATGGGGTGTGAATCAGTGAATGCATCAATAGCTTTATGGCAGCTTATGCCTTCTTGAAAAGGCGCAGAAAATTTCTTCAACTCTGTAATTGAAACTAAATCGGGCAATATATTACCAACAAGAAATTCTATGTTTTGTTTGGACAAATATGCATGCGCTAGCCAGTTCATTTTAAAAAGGACTCAAAAGTGATATTTTTAAAGTTAAGAGCGAGCAGTTAAAAATTAAAACAACATAATGAAAAATTTAACCTAACGTAAATAACTTAACCAAATCAAATTAAGAAATAGGCTATTACTTTAATAATCCCAATACTTTGCATACATTCCTGCAGAAAACCAACACCAAATGCAGTAGCACCTTTTAAGCTATTAAATGGAAGATTCAAAAAAACTATTATAGACAAGTAAATACCATACGATTATGCAATTATTATGTCCAAGTAATGACTCCAATCAACGTTAGAAATGGAACAGTAATAATACCTAATCCTACAACTAAACCTAGCGCATGCCTTAATTTAAACCCTGGCTTTAAGTATGCAATATTGGGATTAGATGGGTTGAAATATACATTTTCTCCTCTATTCCCTAGAGTTATCTCCTGCAAATATTTTTCAGCCTCATGCTTGGTCTGATGAAACGGAATATTAAATTCGTGACATATAAGTTCATATTTAATCTTATTTACTTCGTATTCGAGCTTAAGATTTACATTATAGTGCTCGGCTGAATCACTTGAACCACTCGAGTGTATGATATCTGCTTTTTTCACAGAAAATCTTGTTTTTGGCCAGCCTTTACTTTTAATGGAAAAGTAAGAATCAACTACGATATCTTTTACGACAATCAAACCTATCATGATCAATAAAATCCAAACACTGCAAATGGCCAATTTATTTTGAGTTAATATGGCTACAACTACTGTAGGGAAAGCTAACGAAAACCATATAAAAAACATTTTGTATGCGTTGGTAGAGTTCATATAATGTTCACAATTTTAGGCTAATTGGTGATCTTAAAATGCATTTTGAAAATTTTTTTTCACAGCAATTTATAAATACGCCATTCACAAAACTTCCAAATGGAGCCACGTGGCGCACGTATAATTTGGAAACATACTGTTATGCTAATTGGATAAGCCAGTCTGAAAAAACTATTTTCGGAATTTTTTATATTCAAATCATTTTCTCGAGCTATTCAGCTCAATAATTATTAGCCAAACATAGGTCCCACTAGTTTCAACATCGGTGAGAATTGAAAATAGCTTTTTTCAGGTTCGACTTCAACATTAAGGCACTTGCGTAAAAACTCATCACACCATTCGGTAATTTGCTTGTGATAATAGGGTGACGAACTAGATGAGCACCCCACTTCAGCATTTAAATAGCGGCATCTCGTTTAAAAGATATTTTTATTGCCCTAAAATTTATTCGTAATTCGTTTTTAAAAGACACAACAGCTTATTACCCCCAACTATATAGTCCCCATAGCAATATTTCCAATCTAACGCTAATGTGCTTATTTTAGAATCCTAAAGTCTCACTTCAGAGGAAATTACCGTGAGTGACTCGTTACACGATTTATTTAATCGGCTTCCACAAATTGGGAAGATTCGGTGGATTGGCATTCGGCCTGCGCGTAAGGCACCGATGATTGAGCGTGCGGATGTTGAAGCGATTGCAGGGCGCGGTTTGGCGGGAGACCGCTACGCGAGTAAGAATGGCAAGCGGCAGGTGACTTTAATTCAGGGTGAGCACTTGTTGGCGATTGCTTCTATGTTGGGACGCGAAAGTGTTGCGCCTGAATTGTTGCGGCGTAATTTAGTGGTGACAGGGATTAATTTATTAGCCTTAAAAGATAAGCAATTTCGTGTGGGTTCTGCGTTATTGGAATATACGGGTTTGTGTCACCCTTGCTCAGCGATGGAGGCGACTTTTGGTGCGGGTGGTTACAATGCGGTGCGTGGGCACGGTGGTATTACCGCGCGAATCCTTGAGAGCGGAATTATTGCAGTGGGTGATGCGGTGACGTTTGTACCGCATCACTCAGATTGATTATTAAAATTAATTTATTATTGACCACGCTGTTTTGCTTCTTCATAGGCCTTGGTCGCTGCGTTTGCTGAATTCGCTTTTTGTTGTGCAGTTCCTGCGCCGGGCGCATTAAAATCCACTGCATTTTGCGTTTGCTCTACTTGTGGTTGCTCCGTAATTATTAGCGATTCACTTATTTGTTTTGCGCTGGATGAACGTGCAGCAGAATTGATTGTAGTGTCATCAGTTTGCGCAATTACAGGCGAATCTATTTTTTGTGTTTGCTGTTGTGATGGTGCAGGTTGGTTTTGCGATGACGGAGTTACATATGGATTATCATCAGTTCTTGTAAAATAAATCACGCTGCCAATGAACACTATTAGCGCGCCGATTATTAAATATTTATTCATAGTGTTTTTCTCTTCTGTGTTATTTCTTTTATATTTTTATTCTGTATTTTATTTTTCCACTCTTTAAAAACTACATGCAATCAAAAGATTTAAGCTGTAAGTTTTAAAAATAGCTAGTCGAAAGTAAAAAACCGCTCCATTTACATGGAAGCGGTTTTTATATTTTGATGGCTAATTCATACAATAATTAACCGCCAATCATTAATAAACTTCAAAATTCCACAAGGAGTAGCCGTAGCCTGTACCACGGGTAACGCCTTGTACGCGCACGTAACGGCCGCTGCCTGACACCGCATTATCATCAATTCCGCCGTCGCCATTGGTAATCGATTTTATGGTTGTCCAGGTCACAGCGTCGTTAGACACTTGAATGTTATAGGCTTTGCCGTAAGCGGATTCCCACAGCAGACTAACGCGGCTGATTGAAGTTACTGCGCCGAGGTCTACGTAAATCCATTGTGCATCGGTAAATTGGCTAGCCCAACGAGTGTTGCTGTTGCCATCTACTGCGAAAGTAGCGGCAACGCCGTCACCCTCGTTTGATGATGCAACCGCAGGCTTGTTGAGTGCTTTGTTACCCACTACTGCTGGGGTTCCATAAACTTCAAACTCCCACAATGAGTAACCGTATCCTGTACCGCGAAGCGTGCCATTCAAGCGCACGTAGCGCCCAGTGCCCGTTACATTCAAGGTTTCAACGCCGCCAGCACCGGTGGTGGTGCCGTAGGCTTTGGTCCAGGTTACGTTGTCCGCAGACACTTGAATCTCATAGCTTTTGCCGTAAGCGCCTTCCCACTTCAAGATTACTTTGTTGAGGTCATAGCTCGCACCGAGATCTACGGAAATCCATTGTGCATCGCTAAATGCGCTTGCCCAACGAGTGCCTGCATTGCCATCAAAGGCGAAGTTTGCAGCGGTGGTGTCGCCTTCTTTAGTCGATGCTGTAGCCGGGCGATTCAACGCCAGGTTAGCGCCAGCTGCTACCGAAGAACTGCTACTTGCAGAACTCTTGGATGAAGATGCAACAGACGCACTGCTTACCGATGACTTAGACGAAGAAGCAACCGATGCTGAACTCAGACTGGATTTCGAACTTGCGCTTGATACTGAGCTTACGCCAGCCGCAGGAGTCCATACTTCAAAATCCCACAATGAATAGCCGTAGCCAGTACCGCGGGCGATACCGAACACGCGTACATAACGACCGTTGCCAGACACATTCAAGGTTTCTTTACCGCCAACCGAAGTAGTGGTTGAGTAAACTTTTGTCCAGGTTGTGCCGTCGTTTGAAGTCTGAATTTCGTAGCTTTTGCCGTAGGCAGACTCCCAGTTCAATACCACTTTGCTGAACGCGGTTACTGCGCCGAGGTCTACAGAAATCCATTGCGCATCAGTCGCCTGGCTTGCCCAACGGGTGTTGCTGTCGCCATCTACCGCGAAGGAAGCGGCCCATGCATCACCTTCATTTGAAGATGCAGTAGCAGGGCGATTCAACGCAACATTGGTGTTCGGCAAATAAATCACGCTGCTGCTGGAAGAGCTTTTCAAAGAGGATGCAGAACTTGCCACGCTGCTTGAAGAACTCTTAACAGACGAGCTAGCCGCGCTGCTAACTGAACTCTTCACTGACGAAGAGCTTGCAACACTGCTAACTGAACTCTTCACAGAACTTGCCACGGAAGAACTCGCCACTGATACAACCGAGCTTGAAGAACTTTTCGCAGATGAGCTGCTTGAGCTTACTGGCTGAGTCCCAGTAGTGAAATTAATCCAGTTCAAGTTGGCTGATTGATTGAATAACAAGCGCACTTTGTGCGAGCCCGCAGTCAATGCCAAGGTACCGTTAACCGTAGTCCAGGTTTGCAAACTGCCAGTCGCAGGAACATTGATGGTCGCTTTTTGCACGCCATCAACCAATACGCTGATCGATGTTGCACTCAAGGCGGCTACACGAGTTGCGATGTTGTAAGTCGTTGCCGTACTCACCACATTGTATTCAACCCAATCGCCCGCTTTGGTATCGCTCAAGTTCAGGAAGCCGTTTACGTCCTGAGTTTGTTCAACGCGAATACCGTAAGTGTGCGAATAGGTTTCTTCGGTGCGTGGTGCGTTAATGGTTGCGTATCTTTCTGCTTCAACCAATTTTGGCAAGGTGTGCACGTTAGTCGCATCGCCGTGAACGGGCAGATTCAGGTAAATATCACCCAAATCAGTGAGCACGCCAGATTGACGGTAATCGAGCAAGCTATTGTATGGATGGCCGTTAGAGCGACCAATAAACCAGGCATAACGCGCTACATCTTTGTCGTTCTCAAGATAATCCACTACTTGAGTCAACATACGTTGCTGTGTTTCTACGGTAGTGCTTGGTTCCCATGCGCAGAATTCAGTTAACCAGATGGGTTTGCCGAATTTTTTGAATTGATTAACGTACCATTGAATGCCGCCAACATCGGGCATGTAAGCGTGGATTGAAATGGCATCAATACGGCAGCTTGGGCAGATTTTGATGAAATCTTCCAGATAAGTCCATGGTGTGTAGTAAGGATTGCCCGCTGGGTCTGCAACGCAATTGCCGCAGAAGTTCAGCGCCACACTCACGATTTTCAAACCGTAATCATTGGCAATTTTTTCTACGCGCGGCCACTGTGCAGCAACTTCGGTAGGCGTCATGTTTGCTTGATCTTTAAATTGCGGTTCGTTGAACGCCAACAGATATTTCACGTCAGGATGCGAGGCGATGTAAGCGCGCAGCGCCACTTCATCGTAACCACCGTTCCAGGTCATAGGCACATATTCAACGCCGTAATTCTTATAGACGTCTTGAATCGCCAGGTCAGGTTTGATGCCCCAGTTGTACCACCAGCTAATACCTTTCGAGATAATCGAAATGTCTTCAACGGAATGGCTGCCGTAGCCTACGCCGCGCTTGCTGCTTTTGACTTTACCGAAGTTGTCATCGACAAAAATAACGGTTTTGGCAACTGAGGTTAATTTGCCATCGCTCACCGTCAAGACAACATTGTACGAGCCACCTTGGGTAAAGGTGTGCGTTGGCTTGTTGCCTGTCCCGGTGGTGCCATCCCCAAAATTCCATGCGTAAGTTAAGGCATCGCCATTGACGTCATTGGATTTTGTAGCATCCAATACAACCGTTAACGGACCTGTTCCGCCCATAACCGATGGTTGAAGTACTGCGGTTGGCGCACGGTTTACGACTTGGCCGTTGGTGCCTGGGTCTTTCGCCAAAGTACCGCCGGTGAGATATACGTCGTCGATAGCCAGGCTATTGATTTCAGTCGTACCCAAGACTTGAAGCAGTTGTCTTACGTCAAACAAGTCGATGTCTTTAGAGAGACTGGAAATTGGGATAACAATCTCATGCCATTGACCATCGCGAGCAAAACCGTAGGGGTCGCTGCCTGCGGTGAAGTTAATCCATTTTTGGCCAATATCGTTCACATTGCCGCTTTTGAAGCCGATTTTGAACGGAACTGTATCGGTGGTTTTCATGGAGAAATGTAGCGCCGCATTGGCATTATCAAACGCCGTCAGGTTGAAACCTTCACGCGCTGTTAAGCCCATGCCGTACCAGCCTTGACCAGTAGACTTCAAATTCAATGAAGAGCTACCTTCAAGAATATTGCCGGGTTGCAAAGTCAAAGTATTCGACCATAAGAACAAATCGCCATTTACGCCGAAGCTAAATTCACCGGCAGTTTTGTGCGCGGCATTTTCGGTGTAGATACCGAAGCTACCTTGCTCGGGAGCGGGAAGTTTGATGCTTTCGGAGAAGTAAATATTGTCGAACGCGATGGTGGTTGCCGCTGCTGGAGCATCGCCAGAAATACTGAAAAGTGTTTTGATGCTGTTGAAATCAACATTGCCAAACTTGCTCAATGGAATCGCAACACTGTGCCAATTGCCATCGCGCACCAAACCGTATTGATCGCCGCCATCCACCAAATCAACATCACCGCCACCGCCTGCACTACTGGCAACGTGAACCGTCATTTTCATGGTCGATGCAGTTTTAATATCTACGTGCAAATAGCCGTGGGTGTAATTGTGCAAGTCATAATCTTTATGCAGCAACCCCATGCCCCACCAGCTGCCAGGTTGGATTGAATAACCCAAAGCGCTGCTGCCTTCTGACGGCACAGTCGCCACCGAAGTCATGTTATTCCAAATATAAAGATTGGTGCGGTCGCCCCAGTTCAGCTCGTCCAATACCGGAGTAGTTTCGGTGCTGATACCAAAGTTGCCGTTGTACACTTTATCGCTCGGCAAATGCAGTTCGGTGTTCGCGTTTTTGTAGAGGCGAACGTAATCCACATACATTTTGCCCGGCAGCGGAGCTGTGATTAGGTTGGGATCAGAAATACCAACATAACTACCACCAACTGCCAGATTTAAGAGGATAAACCCTGGCTCACGGAATTCGCTTTTGTTCGCGCCGCTAATATCCATGGTGAAGTAAGGCGTGTTATCCACGGAAATCGTGATAGTCGTAGGAGTCCAGTCCAACTTGTAGAGGTGATAATCATCGTAAAAGTTGGTCGGTAATTGCGTAACCGCAAAGGAATCTGCCTGAGAACCAGCACCAGTTTCTTCCCACCAATGGAGCGCACCTGAAATAGCTTTATTGGCGGTACCCGCGTTTTGGAAGGCGATAGCGCCTGCTTCAAGAATGTCTGTCTCGCCAGATTTTGGCCAGCCATCGATACCAATGCTTGATCCTAACATCCAGAATGCGGGCCAAAGACCATTGCCAGCCTGAGGCAACTTAATGCGCGCCTCCAGAGTTCCGTACTTGAATGACAAGCGGCCCTGAGTGAGCAAGCGTGCAGAGGTAAATTCTTTATCGTTAAATTTTTCGCGTTTTGCCTGAAGTATCAGGCTGCCGTTTTCCACATAGGCATTACTGGAGTCTGCAGTGTAATACTGCAACTCATTGTTTCCATTGCCGGTTCCACCGGTATTAAACGTCCATATGGATTTATCGAGGCGGTCACCATTGAACTCGTCTGACCAAAGAGGAGCTGCCTGAGCGAACACACTTGCGCTGGTAAGGCTCAACCCTAAAAGGGCAAGCCTTTGCAATAAAGCTTTGCGGGGCTTAATCATTTTCTCACCTGCAATAAGTTATGGTTATTTGATTTGCACTGTTGAACTAGAGCTACGTGAACTCTAATAAGCCCTACCATAATCGTTAAAACGCAAGCACCCGTCGTTCGCTTTAAGGGGCCGAACCGCATTTATTTTAGGTATGAGTTATTTTTTCAGATCCTACGCCCTGAAAAATTGCGTTGTAGAAGTTGGGATGGGAAAAGAAGTATCAATCGACAGATTTAAATGCCGACGTCAGCTTCATGACTAAGCTGTTAAGAATTAAATACGATGGATGGAAAGGAGCATCACATGAGTATGATCAATCGACAATTACTAAAGTGCCACAGCACCTTCGTAAGTCAGTTTGATTCCGGCAATCAACAAAAAGCCATAACTCACCCAATAGAACACTTGGTCTGAAACACGATTGTGGAGATAAATACCTAGCTGCACCCCCAAAGGTGCGAGCGGTAATAGTACGAGCGACGTAAAAAAAGATTCTGAGTTGATTTGGCCCAAGTAGGCATAGGGAATAAGCTTGATGAAATTGATGATGGCGAAAAACAAAATCGTGGTGCCAACCAAGGTCGTTTTGGGCAAGTGCTGCGGTAGAAGATAAATCGCCACTGGTGGGCCACCCGCATGGGCGATGTAACTTACGTAACCGGCTACCGTGCCCCAAAAAGTACCGCGTACCGGGCTGGCTTTTTGTTGCTGAATGGATTCAAGAAAATGCTTGCCCCAGAAGTAATGGCAAACGAAATAAATCGACAACGAGCCGACGATCAAGCGCACCATGTCGGCATTAGTCATCTCAAATGTGAGTGCGCCTGCGATGGTTCCGAGGACTGCGCCGGGCATTAGAATCTTGAGATTTAATTTGTCCCAAGTGCCGCGAAAACTCCAGAGACTGACGGCATCCATACCGCACAAAATCGGCAGCAGAATTGCCGCTGCAAGACGCGGGTCGATCATCAAGGAAAGCAACGGCACCGCCAGCGTACCCAAACCGCCGCCAAAACCGCCTTTAGACATGCCCACCAAAATTACCACCGGAATGGCTAAGGCATAAAAAGATAAATCGCTAATCACACTCGTAGGCCCCCTGAATAAGTCCACTTAAAGAAGCACTAAAAAAAGTGTGGCGATAATACGCTGATTTACTACTGCGCTAACAATGATTTACATCAGCTTTGCACAGGGGTGGGTGCGATGATTTCGCTTAAATTGAAGCACCGACAAGATCGCCAGCGTTGCAAATGAAAGCAAAATATAAGGCGAGAAACTAAAAAGTTGCTCCACCAATGGATTAACCCAATTGCGGAATCCCAAGGCGCGCTCCAAAATCCAACTAAGCGCTGCCAAGGCGGTAAAACTTGCGATCAGTACGCGCAAGCCATCGTAATATTTTGAAAAGCGCGCTAACAATATTAACCAAGGTACCAAGACCGCAACAATCAGTAACTGCGCCAGCTCGATCCCGAGATTAAAACTAAACAAGGCTACTACAAAGGTTTTGAGATCAAAGCCAATATTTTCCAACGCACTCGCAAATGCCATCCCGTGAATGCAACCGAACGCACCAGCCACTAACCAATCACGACCTTCAAATAGCGGCCTAATTGCATGAACTGCCGCGAGAAGAATCGTCACAGCAACCATCACTTCAATGGCTTGGCTTGGAATGCTAATCAATTTTAAAGCGCTAATTAACAAGGTCATTGAATGCCCAAGGGTGAAGGCGCTAACGACTTTGATGATATTTAAACATTTTTCTTTTACTGACGATGACGGATACCACACCAGTTTACCCGCAGGATTTCTTTTTCTAATCATGGGCGCGATGATCAGGAGTGAAATCATAAACAACATATGATCCAAGCCGTCGGCGATATGTTCCATGCCCATTCTGATCATTGCACGCGCACCCAACCATAAACTCCCTTTAGTTTGGTTGATCACAATAGTGTCGTTTTGGTAATAAATCATCCCCAATAATTGCGGTGCTTCCGCGAATTGCGCGTTGGCAAAATCACGCCGAATCGTCACGGTGGTTTTGTGATTAACGACACGATGCAATACGACATTATCAGTTAACCGAAACGCGCGCGGCGATGCACCTTGAGGCGGAGTCAAACTCATAGTGACGATTAGATTGCTAACTTGATTAATCAAACCGACGGATAGCGAACGAACTTTTATCGCAAACTTGCCATTATTTTCAGAACTCGTTGCCGATAGATGCGCATCAATATAAGAGCTTAACTCGGCTTTCTGCTGCACCAACGCATCCAGCGATTGCGCTTTTAACTCATCGGGCAGCGCAAGAAAAAGCTCGTCCACAGGAATTTGTAATTCAGCTTGAACACTGTCCGTACCAATATCCAATAATAAAGTGGATTGATTAGCGGCGTGTGCATGCACCTGAGTGCTCATAAAACTCATCAGCAAAATCAATAGTGAAAATAATGGCTTCATGGCGATAAAACTCCTGCTGAACCTAAAGACTGTTTAAACCTAGAGACTATTTAAACCTAGAGGCTGTTGCCGTAATCCATAGTTTTATCGCGGTAAAACGCGTGGTAATGGGTTTTGCCTTGAATCACTACGCCGTTCTGGCAGACAAGTTCAATCCACAATCGTGGACCATCGATGCGCATGTAAGTACCTGCGGTATCAACATCTACACCTTTGGATTTGGTTCCTGCCCATGCGATGAAAGTGTCGGCATAGGCGGCGGGCGAGGTGTAATCGGCCATTAGTGCATCCGAAACCGCACTGGGATAATCGCGCACCCATTGTTCGACTGCAGCAGTAACCAACGCTTGTTGCGTAGCGGTTAAATCTGAAACGCGTTTGCCGGTGCGATTGCTGCCGGAAGGATAGGCGCTGGGCAAAACGCCACTGCCGTTATCGGGCCCGATCAATACATCCGAATAAGTTTGGCCAGACAGATAGGCGTAATCCAGCTCGCTTGAAGTCAGACCCTTGAACATCGCCACCATCGCATTGCCCTCGCCTGCCATTGGCGAATAGGTTGCGGAATTGATTTCGAAACTTGCCTTGGGTTCGGCACCAATATGATTGGGTGTGGGATAGCCGACGCCGCTCAAATATGTGATGTTGTAAGCCATGTGATGCCCGCCAATCTGGATCATCCAACTGCCATTCACCACCGGCGTGCCAATAAAGGCGATGTAATAGTTGCTCGACGAATAATCCGAACCGCCACCGCTCGCTTTCAAATAATCATCCGCAGCCATGGTGCCCAGAAAATCACTGTAACCCTCAGCACTGAGCACGGTTGCCACCAAGGCTTTGGCTGTAAGCAAGCTTTCGGCGCTCATAGCGCCGAATCGCAAACCGTTGCGGGCAACAAAACTTGTGGGGAAATTTGACCAAGTGGTTTTTGCTTTTTTGTTCGACCAATCGTATTGAACGCTGGTCAGCTGCGATGCGGTCAAAGTCGCTTTAAAGGCATCGCTCATGCAAACGACTTTGGCGATGTGAGTGGTTAATGCATCGCAAGCGGCACTATTAATTGATACAGAAGAACTTGACGAAACACCGGCTGAAGTTGCATCCGAAGAAACCGCGCTCGCGCTCGACGAAGCGACCGAAGACGACACTACAGTTGCAGAGGACGTGCTCTTGGCAGAGCCTGAAGAACCACATGCCGTGACGACGGCAACGACAATCGCAATAGGCGCACATAGCTTGGCTAAAGACAGTATGGTTGAATGACGCATTATATTTATCCTCTGAAAGCGGGTAGGAATTACCAGACTTCAAAGTCTAAAGATGCTCTGTGCAAACAATATCGACGCAATGTTCAAAGATTAGCAAAGCAAAAATAACTAGCCGAAATGTTTATCCGCCACAAAGGCGTTGTGTAAACGCTCTTGTCCGAAAGTGGACATGGGGCCGTGGCCGGGAATAAATTGCACATCGTCACCCAGCGGCCACAACTTTGTGCGAATAGAATTCACCAGCTGATCGTAGTTGACGCGCGGGAAATCCGAGCGCCCGATTGCGCCTTTAAATAACACATCGCCCACCAGCGCAAGTTTGGTTTCCGGGTGAAAGAAAATAATGTGGCCGGGCGTATGGCCTGGGCAGTGGCGAATCTCCAAGTGAACATTTCCGAAACTTACCTGATCGCCATCCTTGAAAAAAACATCGGGGTGGAAATTTTGTGGCGTACTAAAACCCATCATTTGCGCTTGTTGCGGCAGCATATTGATCCAAAACATATCGTCGAGATGCGGCCCCTCAATCGGAATTGGCGCTGAATCTTCAGAGCTTTTTGTGGCCCGTACCAAAGCTTCGGTGCCGCCAACGTGATCAAGATGGCCGTGGGTGAGCAAAATTTTAACCAGATTAAGTTTGCGTTCGATAAGCACGCTTAAAATTCGCTCAATATTTCCGCCCGGATCTACCACCGCCGCTTCGTTGGTTTCATCGCACCATAATAGTGTGCAATTTTGTTGATAATGCGTAACCGGAATTATTTGATATTGAAGCATTTTTAGCTAAACCTGTGTCGTTTATATAAAGAGCGCTTGCGCGGACTTTTTGATAAGATGCCCCATTCTAACACCGCACTCAAAAATAGTTTTTAAACGAGCCGTGCCGATATGAACGACAAATTATTTATTAAATTGCAACATCTGGTTCCACAACATGCGCTCTCACGCTTTGTGGGCGGCATTGCAAACAGCAATAATAGTTTTATTAAAAATACATTTATTAAATGGTTTATTAAACGCTACAACGTCGACATGACAATTGCCGCTGAAGAAAATCCCACGGCCTATAGCAATTTTAATAATTTTTTCACCCGCGCGTTAAAACCCGGTGTGCGCCCCATTTGCGGTGAACCGCCCGCGATTGTTTGCCCAGCCGACGGTGCAATTAGCCAGCTCGGAAAAATCGTAAATGGTCGCATTTTTCAAGCCAAAGGTCAGGATTATTCCACGCAAGAATTACTCGGTGGCGACAGCGCACTTGCACAAGAATTTGCTGACGGCGATTTCGCGACGATTTATTTGTCACCAAAAGATTATCACCGCGTACACATGCCTTATGGCGGAAAATTGCGTTGCATGGTTTCCATTCCCGGCGATTTATTTTCGGTAAATACCGTCACCGCAGAAAATGTACCGCGCTTATTCTCGCGCAACGAACGCGTAGCCGCAATTTTTGATACCGACATTGGCCCTATGGCCGTTGTATTAGTGGGCGCAATGATTGTGGCGGGAATCGAAACCGTATGGGACGGCGAAGTCGCACCCATGGGTAGCCGCGAAATAGAAACCTCGAATTATCCTTATCAAAATATTACGCTGGAGAAAGGCGCAGAAATGGGCCGTTTTAAATTGGGGTCAACTGCCGTTATTTTATTTGCAAAAGATAAAGTGAAATGGGAAACCCAATTTGTTGCAGGAACTACCACGCGTCTCGGCGTTAAACTTGCTGCAAAAAAATAATCCCAAATTAATAGTTAGAAATAAAAAAGGCTTCCAAGGAAGCCTTTTTTATTGGTCAAGATTACGGATTATTAAATGAAATTTATTCTTCAGTCTCCAATTTTTTGCGCATTTTAATATTAATCATTTCAACACATAACGAGAATGCCATCGCAAAGTAAATGTAACCTTTGGGTACGTGTACCGCAAAGCCTTCCAAAATCAAGGTCACGCCGACGATCACCAAAAATGCGAGTGCGAGAATTTTTATCGTCGGATGTCTTTCCACAAATTCGCCAATGGATTTTGCAGCAAACATCATCACGCCTACCGCAATAATAATGGCGATTGCCATTAATGAAACCTGACTAACTAAACCGACTGCAGTAATTACGGAATCCAACGAGAAGACGATATCGAGAATGGCGATTTGAATTAAAATAACAAAGAAGTTCGAGCTTCCCGCTTTGATAACCGATTGCTCTTCTTCACCTACAACACTCTGATGAATTTCTATCGTGGCTTTATAGAGCAAAAATAAACCACCGCCGATAAGAATTAAATCGCGCCCGGAAATATCGTATCCAAAAGGGCTTATAAACGGGTGCGTAAGGCCCATCACCCACGACAGGGAAAACAGCAATGCCAAGCGCGTTAACATCGCCAACGCCAAACCGCCGGTGCGACCCAAAGCGCGTTGCTTTTCGGGTAAGCGGGCGACCAAAATTGACAGGAAAATAATATTATCAATACCGAGCACAATTTCCAGTGCGGTTAAGGTTGCTAGGGCAACCCAGGCTTCGGGGCTTGTTATCCATTCAAACATTGTAAAAATCTCTATCAAATAAATTTAGGAAACTACAGTGCCGCAGCAAAACTTTATGATTATTGCTCAAGCAAGCTGTTGTTCAGGTTCATTAGGTAGCGAATTGTACCCTGTAGATGCCAATCATAGGCAATCAGTTTTGACCATTGACCGGTAATCGGCGCCAAATTTGACCGTCGTTTTATTGCGAGCAAAAACATCCGCTCTGATTAAGAAATCAGAGCGGATGTTTGAATACGGCGAAAACTGAAGAATAGCGAACAGAAGAAATCGAAAACAGATTACTGAAGAGGATTAATGCTTTTCAGCACCCAGCTGACTATTGCTTACAAATGCAACATAACGGCCGTCCGGTGACCAAGAGGGAACGTTGATGGTGCCCTGCCCGCCATAGAGATATGCAACGATCTTGGGCTCACCGCCGCTAATTGGCAACATGCGCAAATAAACCTGTTGGCAATAGGGATGCAAATCCGATGGAACATCGGGCAAATATGACAAAAATAAAATATGTTTTCCGTCCGGCGAAATATGCGGAAACCAATCGTTAAAATTATCGTGTGTAATTTGTTTCGGATTTTTTCCATCCGCATCCATCCGCCATAAATGCATAGCGCCGCTGCGATTGGAATTAAAATAAATATATTTTCCGTCGGGCGAATATTCGGAGCCGTCATCCATGCTGTTGTTATTGGTCAACTGCAATTCTTCGCCGCTGCCATCACTATTTCCGCGATAAATTTCATATTGGTCGTTGCGTCTTGAGGTATACAAAATGTAACGTCCGTCCGGCGACCAGCCATGCAAATAAGATGGCGTTTTAAACGTTAGTCGTTGGGGCTCACCTCCGTTAATGGGTAATTTATAAACCGACCAATTGTCGGCAATATCCTTATCCATATGTGTGATGCCGAGAATTTTACTTTTATAAGACACTATGTGGTCGTTATTATTTTTGGCTTCAAAACCAGTATTAAATAAGGATATTTTTTTGGTCGGCAAATACAGGCGATAAACTCGGCCAGACGAGTTGTAGATAATAGTTTCGCCGTCGGATGTCCAATTAGGCGCTTCAATTCCCGCCGCCGTTTCGTAAATAACTTTACGTTCACCGGTAGTTACATCGAGAATTTCAAGGCGACTTCCCAGAAAATGATAATAAGGAATAAAGTCTTTCCATACTGGAATTACCCAGCGTAAATTTCGCAATTCAAGCGGTGCTTTATCGTTTGCAGAAAATTCCCGGTAAACACCAACATTCAAGGACTGAATTTTAGGCAGCGAATAATGTGCGATTAATTTTAATGGACGGCCATAATTTGCTGCTGAAAATTTTATTTCGGTACCCGACTGTTCGACTTGAAAAATATCAGGATTTTTAACGTAGCCATCGCGATCCAGATGGATTTTTTTTGGGCTCTGGGTTTCAACAATTAAATTTGATTGCGAATCAAATTTGGTTTTCAGCGAAAACGAATCATCCAGCGCATCTATCTGCAAACCGAAATTAACAAACTGCTCACCACTTTTGGGATTCTTAGATTGCAAGGTAAGAATAAAATCGCCATACATTTTACGATAAGCAAACCCTGTCGTTGTATTAGCCGATTTTTGCGAGGAAATATTTTTCCAAATATGAGCTGCTTGATTAGGATCAATAGTCAATTCACCCTGATCGCCTTTAATGCCATCAAAGATTGTTGTGTTATTTTGTTGTGATTCAAATGAGCTGGCAAATGCCTGCAATGTGATTGCAGCACCTAAAAACAACACATATTGAAACATCGAACGATAAAACCAAACCATGAAAAAACCCTAGTGAGCCGCAGTGCTAATACTCGTTGCAGTCTGCTACTCAATAGCACTGGAAAACGAGCTTATTTTAATAACTTTACAATGGGCGCGCAGCATAACTCTGTCGGTTAGTTAACCTGTCCGAGAGCATAAAAAAAGCCGCCATCAGCTGAGCTGACAGCGGCTTGAATATTATAAAAACTTACATTAACCTTTTAAGCGACTTAGTAAACCCAGCAAGCCAGTTTTTTCGGTTTTCATCAAATACTGATCGCGAATAGCTGAAATATCCACATCATAACTGCCTGGTTCAAGATCGCGGGCAATTTCAATTTTTTCAATTTCGTAACGCGTTTTTTTGCCAGAATCCAACAGCGCTTGTTTGCGTTTATCGTCTTCAGAAAGATCCAGTAATACGGATTCAGAAAGCTCTTGTTTGAGCGAATCCAGTACTACCATTACTTTCGGTTTTAAACGGCGCTCAAAGTTTTGCTCTACCACAACCGCAACTTCACCAGTGCTTAGCTCAACCAAAGTTCCAGTAGGATACAAACCAATCGCGCGAATAAATTCTACGACTAATTCTTCCTGAAATTGAATATTGCGCAGCTCATACAAACGCGCTACAGCCTTTGAAGGCGCTATAGGATGACGCGAACCACGCGGGTTAGTTACGTGATCGTAAAAAGTCACAATGCCTGCGATTTTCCCCAATAATGGAATCTTATCGCCCACTAAATGTTGTGGATAACCGCTGCCGTTTAAACGCTCGCAATGAGTTTTCACAACGCTGATTACGCGCGGCTCGACGCCGTGAGTTTTCCGTAAAATTTCACAACCAAGCTCGACGAAGGATTCGTAAATATGCTCTTCTTCGGGGCTACGCTCGACTTTGACAAGCAGCTCTTGATTGAGCATTACCTTACCAACATCTTTTAACAAAACACCGAGTGCAAGCACATCGAGATCGCGTTTGGGCAAGCCGATGTGACGACCAAATAAAATTGCCCAAACCGATGAACGCACGGCGTGGCTATAGGTGTATTCGTCTTTTTCCTGTACGCGCGACAACCAGGTAAATGCATCGGGATTGCGTAACACGCTATCCACCATTTCACTGGCAACCTTTTTGGTTTCGCCTAAGGAGATATTTTCAAGTTGCTTATTTTCGAGCATCTCGATCACTTCAACCACTGCACCGTAAACTTTTTGGTGCAACTGCTTGGCTTTCTTCACTTCCTTTTGTAGCGGTTGAATTTCGCGATACAAGTTGCGTTGGATTTTAAGCGGAGCAATCGGCTCATTAAGAACGGCATTATCGCGCTCGCGACCAATAACCTTGGTTTTGCCGAGCTTGGTGTCCATCTTTTTGAGGTTGGCGGCGATAGGGCCTCTACCGCGTTCGACATCTATGTACACGTAGTTACATAGACTTTTTAACTGATTTACTTCTTGCAGATCACGTAGATAGAAACCTTGCAGTGGAAAAGGTGTTTGCGACCATGGACGATCCAAACCGGACACATACATGCCCAGGCTCAGTTCGTTTACATCAACCTTTACTTGCTTGATACCCACAGCTACGCCTCGCGTCTAAATTTTTAAAATGCAATTCCGTTTAACGAAACCTGGCTATATTCGAACACTCGTGAAGATGAGTGTAATGAAGAATAGCCGAACAAACTAGAGCCGATTGGCGTAAAAATCTCCCAAGGGAGGTTAAGCACGTATGAGCGGCACAATTATTGGTGATATTGGCCTGACAATTCATGTACAGCGTTGATAAAAGCACCAGCATGAGCAGGATCTACTTCTGGGGTGATGCCGTGACCAAGGTTAAAGACATGTCCCGATCCGTTTCCATACGCAGCAAGGATAGTGCCGACTTCAGTGCGAATACGCTCTGGCGATGCATAAAGAATGGTTGGGTCCATATTGCCCTGCAAAGCAACCTTGTCGCCAACTCTAGTGCGCGCCGCAGCAATATCAGTAGTCCAATCCAAACCTAAGGCGGTGGCGCCTGTTGCGGCCAAAGATTCCAACCATTGACCGCCACCTTTAGTGAATAAAATCACCGGAACTTGACGACCTTCATGCTCGCGAATCAATCCATTCACGATTTTTTGCATATAGCTCAATGAGAACTCTTGGTACGCAGCGTGCGACAGAGCGCCACCCCAAGTATCAAAAATCTGTACAGCTTGCGCACCAGCCTGGATTTGCGCATTAAGGTAAACCGTTACCGAATCAGCCAAAACGCTAAGCAATTGATGCATCAACTGCGGCTGGTTGTAGAGCATTTCTTTGGCGCGTCGAAAATCTTTGCTTGAACCACCTTCGATCATGTAAGTCGCCAATGTCCATGGGCTACCCGAAAAGCCAATTAGCGGCACACGGCCATTTAATTCGTGACGAATAGTTTTTACCGCGTTAACTACATAAGGCAAATCCTGCTCAGGCTTGATAACCGACAAGGCATTAATATCAGCCTCGGTGCGTACAGGTTTGCGAAATTTCGGGCCTTCACCGGTTTCAAAATACAGGCCTAAACCCATGGCGTCGGGGATGGTGAGAATATCGGAGAAGAGAATAGCGGCATCAAGACCGGGGTAGCGATCCAACGGCTGTAAAGTGACTTCACA
>Ga0247741_1000536_pt1 | contig 21690 bp, 10 predicted proteins | sample UWRJL213509R2_FD_180945 | JGI IMG/M metagenome (GOLD analysis project Ga0247741, IMG submission 180945) | Plant litter microbial communities from Arlington Agricultural Research Station in Wisconsin, United States - UWRJ-L213-509R-2 | ecosystem: Environmental > Terrestrial > Plant litter >... | reverse complement strand
AGTCAGCGTTAACCAGGAACAAACTAGCGTAAGTTTTACTAGCCATCACCCAATGGTTCGTGAGGTTCTCGATCAAAACCTTAACCGCCTACGCGATATGTTTAACGAGCAAGGTTTAAATCTTGTTAATGTCGATGTGTCAGATAAATCATTCAGTCGTCAACAAGGCGAAGGGAATGAGCAGAAAGGTCAATCTGGCACCAATAATGTTAATGAAGAAGAGGCGGTAACAGCTGTCACTATGATTGTTCAGCAACGCCTTGTGGATCATTACGCATAATATTTTTATATAATTGAGGTTCGCTGAATTCAATTTCAGCGCCTCATTTATGTGTACTTATATTTGTGCGCGCCTCTACATTTGTTTATTGCTGAATCTTTAAGCGTTCTGACACTAATTCAAACACTCCAGTCCTGCATCGCCAAAAAAACTCCATTCATCCGCATTCGAACCTAGCAAACAAACAATCCGCTGCTACTCTTTAGATAGCAAATAGCTGGCATAGCTATTGCTCGAACCCTATTAGAAGTAAAAAGTGACGGAGTTTTGACATGGCTGCAGGTAAAAAAGACGATAAAGCTGACAAAAATAAGGAGCAAGCGTCGGCGGACGAGGCAGCGGTAGCGGTAGCAAAGAAAAAAAAGAAAAAGCTTTTTATGTTTATTGGTTTGGCAATTTTGTTGGTGCTCATTTCAGTAGGCGCAACATTTTTTATTGTTTCAAAAATGATGGGATCTAAAAATGCTGACGCCGACGATGAAGCTACCGCGGAAGCAAGCGAATCTGAAGCAGTTGTAGCCCCAGCAATTTACTACCCGTTAAAACCTAATTTTACTGTTAATTATGATGTGAATGGACGGCAACGTTTTTTGCAAGCTGAATTGACACTTATGTATCGCGATCCAGCGGTATTAAAAACGTTAGAACTGCACATGCCAGCGGTTCGCAATGGTTTAGTCATGTTATTAAGCAGCCAGGTTTTCGAAGAGTTACAAACGCTCGAAGGCAAAGAAAAGTTACGTGCAGCAGCGCTAACAACCGTACAAGATATTATTAATAAAGAAACAGCAGCGCTCGCAGCGAAGTCCAAAGATAAAGACGACGAAAGCGAAGACGAAAAAGACACGAAAAAAACGAAAGGCAAAAGTAAAGAAAAAAAGGCCAAACCGCCAGAGCCTAATATCGAACAAGTATTATTTACGCAATTTGTAATGCAATAGCGATTACTTCATGCCGGCTTTAAAAGCGTTGGCAAATTAAAAAGGGTAGCGACTCGTGCAAGACCTGTTATCACAAGACGAAATTGACGCGCTCCTGCATGGTGTTGATGACGGCGATATAGAAACCGAAGCGGACCTTGAACCGGGTGCGGTTAAAAACTATGACCTAACCAGTCAGGATCGCATTGTGCGCGGGCGTATGCCCACGCTTGAAATGATCAATGAACGTTTCGCGCGTTACACTCGTATCAGCATGTTTAATATGTTGCGTCGCACCGCAGATGTGTCTGTAGGTGGCATTCAAATTCAAAAGTTCGGTGAGTACGTTCATACGCTGTATGTTCCCACCAGTTTGAATATGGTGAAGTTTCGCCCGTTGCGCGGCACTGCATTAATTATTTTGGATGCAAAGCTAGTTTTTAAATTGGTTGATAATTTTTTCGGTGGTGATGGTCGACACGCAAAAATTGAGGGCCGTGAATTTACGCCTACGGAATTACGTGTCGTACAAATGGTATTGAACCAGGCTTTTGTAGATTTAACGGAAGCCTGGAAGGCGATAATGCCAATCAATTTTGAATATGTGCACTCGGAAGTAAATCCATCACTTGCCAATATTGTTAGCCCTAGTGAAGTGGTAGTGGTAAGTACTTTTCATGTAGAGCTGGATGGTGGTGGCGGTGAATTGCATATCACTATGCCATATTCAATGATTGAACCCATTCGCGAAGTTCTCGATGCTGGTTTGCAATCAGACAGTGATGAGCAAGACGAACGTTGGATCAAAGCATTGCGTGAAGACGTACTTGCAGCAAAAGTAGAATTGGAATGCGATATTGTTCGGCGTGAAATAACGCTGCGCGATATTGTCGATTTAAAAGAAGGCGATGTTATTCCAATAGAGTTCCCCGATTTCCACGTATTGACAGCCAACGGTGTTCCAATGTTTAGAACGCAGTTGGGTCAGCACCGTGGAAATCTTGCATTAAAAATTAAAGAATTTTTTGATCGCTCAAGCGCACAAAATATAACAGGTACACCAGGAGTTAATAATGGCAAACGATGATCAAGATGATATGGCAGACGATTGGGCAGCGGCTATGGCGGAGCAGGCGGATGCCGATGAAACATCGGCTAATCCTATCGCTTTTGAAGAATTAAAAAGTGATTACAACAAAACAACGACTAATCCCGAGTTAGAAGTTATTTTGGATATTCCGGTAACTATTTCCATGGAAGTAGGGCGCACGTCTATCACGATCAGAAATTTATTACAGCTCAATCAAGGTTCAGTTATTGAATTGGATCGCTTGGCGGGTGAACCCCTGGATGTATTAGTTAACGGTACTTTGATTGCCCATGGGGAGGTCGTAGTAGTGAATGAAAAGTTCGGCATTCGTATGACGGATGTTATCAGCCCTGCAGAGCGTATTAAAAAGTTGCGCTAGTGTTTGTATCAGTATTTAGTTTTAAGGTGGTTAAATGAAAAACTTCACCGGCCTACATAAAAAATTCATCGCCGGGATTGGTAGCGGTATTCTTTTATTTTTTTCGCTGCCATGTATTTCGTTTGCAGAGGAAACTGTGCAAACAGTTAATTCACCGGCTCAATCAATTGCAAACCAAACTACGGCTGAAAATAGTTCTACGAGTGTTCAGCCTGTAGAAATTTCAACTCCAGCAGCAACCACTATTTCTGCACCTCCGGTGTATGCGCCTGTAAACGCTGCAAAATCTGTTACACCTACAAAAACTAATAGTGCATCGCAACTTGCTAATGTGATTGGTGGTTTGGCAGTTATTTTGGTGTTGATCTACGGTCTTTCCTGGTTTGTAAAACGGTTTGCCCAAGGGGGATTTACTCAAAATACCGGTATGAAAATTATTTCTTCCATGCCGTTAGGAACACGAGAACGATTAATGCTGGTCGATGTGGGTGGAAAACAATTGCTACTAGGTGTTACTGCCACGCAAATTAATTCTCTGCATGTATTTGATGAACCGGTTATGGTTCCTGAAAAAACACAACCGGTAGCGTCGGAGTTTAGCCAAAAATTAATGGCGATCATTCAAAAAAATCACACGTCAGATGTTAACGCACAAAAAAATTCGAATTCCTAAGGAAAACCTATGTTAATGCTGAGCTGGCAAAAATTACGTCTCGCAATAATATGTTGCCTAATGTTAGTCAGTATAAGCTCTTGGGCGCAGACTGCGCCTCCAACGACTCCTGCCGCACCTACATCATCGATTGTTAATGTAGGTGGCTCTTTACCTGCAATTCCAGGACTACCTGCGCTTACGGTAAAAACTAATAAAGATGGCACACAAGAGTACACAGTGACGCTGCAAATTCTTGGCATCATGACGTTGCTCACATTTTTGCCAGCACTGCTTATGATGGTGACGTCATTTACACGCATTATTATTGTGTTTTCTATATTGCGTCAGGCGCTTGGTTTACAGCAATCGCCATCCAACCAAATTTTAATCGGTCTCGCATTATTTCTTACATTTTTTATTATGCAGCCGGTGTTCAATAAAGCGAATCAGGATGCGCTTCAGCCTTACATTAATCAACAAATTACGGCGAGCGTTGCCATTGAAAGAGCATCCGTACCTTTTCACGCATTTATGCTTGCTCAAACTCGTGAGTCAGATATTAATTTATTCGTAGGTATTGCCAAGCATCCACCCATCGCAACACCGCAAGACACGCCATTCAATATTCTAATTCCTGCTTTTATTATCAGCGAATTGAAAACAGCTTTTCAAATTGGCTTCATTATTTTTATTCCCTTTTTAGTTATTGATATTGTTGTATCCAGCGTGCTTATGGCAATGGGTATGATGATGCTATCGCCATTGATTATTTCGCTGCCGTTTAAAATTATGTTGTTTGTGCTAGTAGATGGGTGGGCAATGATTGTAGGTACACTCGCCGCCAGCTACGGTGTCTAAAATGCTTTCAGTGTCTAGCAAAAAAATACTATTTTCCGGAGAAAAAATATGACACCTGAAATGGTTATGGATCTTTTTTCTGAAGCACTTTACTTAATTGTATTGATGGTACTGGTAATAGTTGGGCCGAGTTTAATTGTCGGTTTAATTGTAAGCATGTTTCAAGCTGCTACTCAAATTAACGAACAAACACTCAGTTTCTTACCGCGCTTGATAATGACCATCGCTACTATAGGAATGGCAGGCCCGTGGATTATCACCAAATTTACTGATTTATTTACACGGCTATATACGAGTATCCCGACACTAATTGGCTAGTAATTAATATCTAAATATCTGCCATCGACAAGGTTTATTGATGCAAGAATTAGTTGTCAATGAAGCGCAAATTAATCAATTTATTGGCCAGTATTTGTGGCCATTGGTGCGCATCAGTGCTTTCTATTTTGCGGTACCTGTTATAGGTGCGCGTACTGTGCCTGCTCGCATTCGTATTATGCTCACCTTGTTTACCGCGCTTTTGGTGGTTCCGCTTTTACCTAATGCTCCTGTAATTTCATTTATGTCTCTTGAAGCCATACTTTTAATTATTAAAGAATTAATTATTGGTTTAGCTTTAGGATTTATGTTGCAAATTGTTATGCATGTATTTGTATTGGCAGGTCAATTTATCGCGTTGAAGATAGGTCTTGGTTTTGCGGCGCAAAATGATCCGTCAAGTGGTGTGAGTGTAACTGCCATATCACAACTTTATTTGTTGATGTCAACGTTACTATTTTTGGCAATCAATGGGCATTTAACTGTTATCAATATGTTGGTAAATAGTTTTACAACATTTCCTGTCGCAGGTCCAGGTTTAACACCAGATGATTATGTGTTAATTGTTCATATGTTTTCGTGGATGTTTGCAGCGGGTTTGTTAATTAGTTTGCCTTTATTTACGTCGATGATGATCGTGAATTTGTCGTTCGGAGTGATGGGGCGTTCAGCGCCGCAACTTAATATTCTAAACGTAGGTTTTCCTATCACATTAATGTTTGGTTATATTTTAATGTGGTACTCGTTGTCTAACTTTTTGCCAATGTTTAATCAAATCATCGAAGAAGGTTTGGGTGCGGCAAATACTTTGGTGGGGTCGCCCTAAATGGCAGAAGACGACAGCCAGGAAAAAACGGAAGAGGCCAGCGGGCGAAAGATTGAGAAGGCGCGCGAAGAAGGGCAGGTGCCTCGCTCGCGTGACCTTACAACATCGGTTGTGCTTTTACTTGGTTCCATCGCTTTGCTGTATTACGCCGATTTTATGGGTGGAAAATTTGTGAACATGATGCGCGTAAATTTTACGTTATCGCGCGAAACCATTTTTGATCCGAATGCAATGATTGGCCATTTTGTATCGGCGATGTATCAAGGGTTATTGAGCATGGGTCCATTTATGGCGCTCATGCTCGCTGCATCAATTATCGGCCCGGTTGCGTTGGGTGGATGGTTATTTACTGTGGACGCAATGATGCCAAAACTCAGCCGTATGGACCCCATGACGGGTTTAAAAAGAATGTTCTCCATGAAGTCGCTTATTGAATTACTTAAGTCCACCGCAAAGGTGGGAATTATTTTAGGCGCAACCATTTTATTACTTAAATATTATGCTCAATCTATGTTTCGTCTTAGTGATGAATCAATCAATATTGCCATCATTCACTCGGCAGAAATTAGCGCCTACGCGGTTATCGCGTTGTCCGCTTGCACTTTAATCATTGCCGCATTCGACGTGCCGCTTCAAATTTATGAATACAATAAAAAATTAAAAATGTCGAAGCAGGAATTAAAGGATGAGTCTAAAGATACGGATGGTAAACCAGAAGTAAAAGGGCGCATCCGTCAATTACAGCGCGAAATGGCGCAGCGCAGGATGATGGCAAATGTTCCAACTGCCGACGTAATTATTACGAACCCAACCCACTATGCGGTAGCGTTAAAATATAATCCAGAAGCTATGGCGACGCCGGTGTTACTTGCAAAAGGTGGTGATAATATCGCGCTAAAAATTCGCGAAATCGCCAAAGCCCATGGCGTCGAAATTATTGAGTCTCCTGTATTGGCTCGCGCTATTTTTCATACAACTGAATTAGATGCGGAAATTCCTGCGGGTTTGTATTTGGCCGTCGCGCAAGTGCTGGCTTATGTATTCCAATTAAAAACCTACCGTAAAGGCCGTGGCCAAAAACCGAAGTATCCTGGCAATATTAAGGTACCCGGCGACATGTATTTCGATTAGGTGATTGCTGCTGCCGGTTAAAAATTCGACGTGTTGGCTGTTACCGCGACCCTGCGCGGCTTTTTCAGTCATCCTAGTAAAATACTGGCGCAAAACTGGAAATTCTCGTTGACGCCAGAAAACTCGTTGATATAATGCGGCCCACTTTGCCAGTGTGGTGAAATTGGTAGACACACGGGATTCAAAATCCCGCGCCCTTAAAAGCGTGTCGGTTCGAGTCCGACCACTGGTACCAAATTAGATGTTACCAAATGCAAAGTAGATGCCCCGGCATCACCCAAAACCCCGCGAAAGCGGGGTTTTTTGTTTCTGAGGGCTTTTTTCGTGAGAAAGCGCGAGCAAGAAACTTTTGACACTAGCGCGAGCTATTCAACAATCTGCTTACCCATTTCAATTGCTCAGGCAAGCAAAGCGTCTGCAAATCATAGTGTTTAATCGCATAATTACGTGCAGCCATACCCAAGCGCTCTCGCTCAGTCGGGTTTTGCAATAAATTAACCACTTGTCCCGCCAAATTTTTCGTGTCAAAAAAATCTACAAGTCTACCGGTTTCATTATGAGTAATGACTTCTTGCACGGGTGAAGTATCACTCGCAACGATTGCGCAGCCAACACTCATGGCTTCCAATAAACTCCAACTCAATACAAAGGGATAGGTTAAATACACATGCACAGTGGAAATTTGTAAAAGTTTTATAAAATTGTGATAAGCAATTTTTCCCACAAAATGCACGCGGCTCATATCCAATTGCTCGCGCACTTCATTTAAGAATAATGTTTTCCATGTGTGTCCCTCAGGTGGCTTGCTACCGTAACTAACATCTTCACCGCCAACAATAATCACTCTTGTATGAGGGCGCTGCTGCAAAATATCAGGCAGTGCGCGCATAAAAATATGATAACCGCGCATGGGTTCCAGGTTACGGTTAACAAAAGTAATAATTTCATTTTCTTTCGTTAATAAAAGTGAGTTATTTAGTTGTAGTCTTGCGTCCGGGTTTGGTTGTAAATGTTTTGTATCTACACCGTCGTGAATAACAGTTATTTTCTCTTGCAGATGTTGTGGAAAAGTAGAGCGCTGAAATTCAGTAGGGGACAGCAATTCGTCGGCTAATGCAAATTGCAAATCATGGCTCGCATTTTTTAATCGCAATCGGCATGCTTCTGCAACATGGGGTTTAGAAAACTCAGCATCAAAATCTATATCGCTCTTACTAATTTGATAATAAAGCTCCGCATACAAACCTAATCGCGCATTTGGCCAAACATCTTTTAAAAACCAGCTTTCTCCCCATCCAGGGTGCGCAATAATGACATCTGGATTAAACCCCGAATCGCGTAGTTTTAACGCCGCATGAAAAGCGGCTTCAGCACGGATAACTTTAGATTCCATGTCTAGTAGCCAAGGGTGAATTTTAGGTGCGTTGCTGCGAAGAGGTTTGTAGTAGGTGACGCTAACGCCAGCGGGTATAGGGTTTTTATTAATGGCAAGAACCTGAACATCGTGACCGAGTTTCAGTAGAGCAGGAGCGAGATGCTTAAACTGAGCGGGAAAATTTTGGTGAACAAACAGAACTTTCATTTACAGGCTTTCCCTAGTTGGCACGAAGTATTTAAGAGGCTCGCATCTTAAATTTAAATCTGTTGTTAAACAATCTCTAGTAGCCTAAAGACCCAATACCCATTTTAGCGACATAGCAAGCAGCAAATTAAAATAGTTATTACGGCCTCTATCCAAAGCACAAATTTATTTGCTAGTATCAGAACCCTGCACGAAATCTCGATAAACCTCTCATAAACTGTTAAGAAAAATGGAAATGTACTGCCCATAGCAGCCTAATTTAAACGGATGAGAAATGGAATTATTTATATACAACTCAAGACGCCGAAGTTTCCCATATCAATTATTTGGTTTACCAAACCCAAAAGCTTTTATATTTGGATCAAAGCGCTCGTGCTTAGCTTTTCACTATTCATCAAGATTTCATCTGTTTCGCTCCCAGTCGTCATTTCCATCTAATCACCTCGAATGAGAAAGTCCATCATCAATTTGGATCACGAGAATAATTTTATGAAAAAAATATTATTGCCAGTCTTTGTTATGAGTTTGTCTTTTTCAATGCTCAGTTGCGCGGCTAGTTTTGATTGTGCAAAAGCAGCAAGTAATACAGAGAAAATGATTTGTAACAATGACGTTCTTTCCATGTTGGATGAGACTCTCTCAGTCAGCTATAAGCAATCAATGGCAAAAGCTCAAAATAAAGAGGCGCTTCAGAAAGAGCAGCTCAGTTGGTTGAAAAGGCAACGATCTTGCAAAGATTCGATTTGTTTAAAAGAAATCTATGAGCTACGAATTAAAGAGTTGGTAAACGGTTCAGGCTCTTCTTCGGAGAATGAAAAAAAATCAAGGAAAAATCACTTCAAGCTGCACGGTGAAAAGCTACCTATTTGTCAATATGCTTTGGATTATTTGAATAACTGGCAAGCTGAAAATTCTGATTTTGACCCTAAATCTGTTGGCATTGACTTTTACAGCGCAGGAGAAGTTTCCCCCATTCTTAAGCTTCCAAGTAAAATTATAGCTGCACCAATAGGGCTATTGGATTTTGATAACGATGGTATTCTCGATAATGTTTTTGGATATTACAATGCAGGAAGCTACATTAATGGGTCGATAGTTTATGTAATTTATGGAATTAATGATGAAAAATATTCGAATTCCTCGGAGGTGAATTTAAATAACATTCATATATACCCATGTGAACTAGATATAAAATCTCCAAAATCTGATGCTTGTCCTCCAATATCGCAAAAAAATGATGATGCAACCGTTGATGTTTTTATTGCCGATTCTCCAAAAATTAAATTTAGCTCGCGTTACACCGATATTAAAATATTTAGTTACGAAAAAAATACATATCTTTTACTTAAGGGCCTAAATATTGACACAAAAGGTTACTGGGCAGTTATCAAACCAACAAGCAGCTCTAAATTTGAATCAAAATGTATTTTCGAAAAAATATAGTTTATCTTTTAAATAGTTTTACTACTTATCACAGGAGAAATAATATGCCAATTGGAAGACTACATAGTATAACTTTAGAGGAATATCTGAATAAACGCTATGGAATGATAAAACAGCTCGAAGAGAGTGGTAACGAAAAAACTATACTTTATGTTGATAGTAAAGGTATTCCAAGTATTGGCGTAGGGTTTAACTTACGTGAGAGCAATGTACTTGAAAAAATTCTTCAGAAAGGATTAGGTCTTTCAGATCAGTTAGCGAATGGTGGTTATAAATCCGGTAAAACTGAAGCTGGTTTAAAAGCTGCAATTATTAATATTACGAGCAGCACATATACGACAGCGAATGAATCAACTATCCAAAGTAAGCTTGATGCACTGATGGTTGAATACACAACGTCAAAAGCCAAGTTTGAATTCAGTGCTTTAAATGGAAAAACCGCGATTGATCAAATTAAAGCTACTTTTAATTCCCTCGCGCCTACCTATGAGCAAATGGTTAATTCAAAACTTATTGCTGCAGGAGCCGATGATGGAACTATAGATGCTGTAAATAAAATTACCAACATGGCTTACTCTACTGAGCGCTTGGCATTGGTTTCATTTGCTTACAATAACTCCGATCTGATTGGAAACAATATTATAGCTGCGCTCGGTAGTGGGAACCGAATCGGTGTTTGGTATGAAATGCGTTATGCATCTAATAAAGATCGTGAGGACGGCATAGCAAAACGGCGTTTCATAGAGTCGCAGATGTTTAATTTATACCCTAACAATCCATCGCAAACAGATTACGACAAAATTGCAGAAGATCTTATCAATTTTTTTGGTCAAGATTCGTATCCCAGCAATGATACGGCAACCAATTTGTTACATATGATTAAATATGAACAAACATATAGTAACGGATTTAAGCTCGCGCAAGCTGATGCAGATGTTGCGGGATTGGGCGTTCATATTGATTCATGGAAGGAAGCTTTCAAGCCAGTTTCAAGACAGTTATTAAATCACTATTTAGGCCAAGAAATCGCTGATTTTGATGCGAAGAAAATTTTTGCTGGTGATTATTTTAACGGTGATGTTAATTTAGGGCTGGATATTGGCGGGAAAATTCAGTCGCAGTTTTTTAATGACTCCAACAATGGTAAAGACAAAAATGATTTGCTAATAGCGATAGATGATACCAAGGCAAATATATTAAATGGCGGTAAAGGCAACGACTTTTTAATCGGCGCAAAACTCAATGACACACTCGACGGCGGTGATGATAACGATATTTTAGTTGGCAAAGACGGCGATGATATTTTAAAAGGCGGCAAAGGTTATGATCAGCTGTATGGTGGAAAAGATAAAGACACCCTTTATGGCGGTGCCGATGCCGATCATCTTTACGGCGGCAGCGAAGACGATACATTAAACGGCGGTGATGAAAAAGATACTATTGTAGGTAGCGACGGCAACGACATCCTCGAAGGTGGAGCCGGAAACGATAAATATATTTTCACCGGAAATTTTGGCCGCGATGTTATAAAAGATTCGTCCGGTGCAAATATTCTGCAATTTAGTGCTACTGGTACACCACTGCCAGCGCTGACCGAAAAAGTCAAAGGCAGCAAAGTTTATTACGACAACATTGATAAGCCCACGCTCGAAGCGGTGCTCATGGATGAAGGAGATGGTAAATCCTTATTCATTTCTGCTGTGACTACAAGCGGTTTGAATATTATTCCTTCCGGGAACAGCGTGACGATTAAAAATTATATTCCCTCGAATTTTACCTTTGCATTAAAGGATGGCACCGATCCAACAGCCTCTACCAATCCGGCCATTGTTAACGGAAATACCTCAGACAATGTATTGGAGATTTATAATTTACGAGATAGCAATCCATCATTGGATCTTTCTGCATTCACATCCTTTTCGTCAAATGGTGGCAGCGGCAAAGATTTCATCACGGGCATCAGTAAAGGCAATGACATCATTAACGGTGGTGATAATGATGATTATATTTCAGGGGGCTTTACCGCGTTGTTAGATGCAACGGAATCAGCAGGTAGTACTGGCACAGATATGATTCACGGCAATAAAGGTAATGATTGGATTTTTGCGACCCAAGGAGGTTCTATTGCGCACGGTGATGAGGACAATGATTTTCTGTCCTCAGATATCGTGTTCTCATTTGGTATTGATAATGTCGAAGCCGTGACCAAGGATAATCGATCCTCCAATGAACAAGCTTTGCATCCGAAACTAACACGCGACCAGTTATTAATGGATCTGCAACAACACATTAATTTTTCTATCGACACCACCACGACAGACGGCAACACGCATTATGATTTTAACTTTGAATATACCAAAGGCTTCACGGGGGAATTCAAAGAATATGCTTCAACGGTTTCGGGCGTAAAATATATTGCCCGCGTGGTACCAAGAGACAGTTCTATCGACAGTGGTGCTGTACAAGTTAATTTTTCCGGCGAGTACGAAATTGCATACGACTACACAAAATCCTCTAACGGTGAATTAAAACCGATTTCATCCGACGTTAGTTTTGTAGGCGGCAATGTTCAGCTGGCAGCGGGCCACACCGTAAAAGAATTTGCGAATTTAACGGGTTCAACCTTATTCGGTGACGCGGGCAATGATTTTATAACGGGCGGCATGGCGCGAGATTATTTATTCGGCGGTGCAGACCTGGATACTATTTTCGGCGGCTATGGAAACGACGTTATTGATGGTGGAACGCAAGATGATAAACTTGATGGCCAAGGCGGCGATGACATTATTAATGGTGGTGACGGAAACGATACTCTTTGGGGGGGGGGCGAGGATGAGGATCCGCAACAATCTGACAACGACTGGCTCTATGGCGGTAAGGGAACGGACGAATTAAGTGGCGGTGCAGGTAGTGATTACCTTGATGGCGGTACTGGCGCCGATGAATTATTTGGTGGTGATGGAAATGATTATTTATACGGTGGAGATGACAATGACGAAGATATCCTCGACGGTGGAATAGGCAATGACACACTCGTCTCCGGCACGAGTGTCGATAATCTGTTCGGTGGCGGCGGTAACGATATTTTTATTTTGGATACGCACCAAGTATTAACCTCTGCAAACATTAATTCAACCAATGCTAGTGGCAACAACACTGTCAATAGTAACCTGAGTAGTCTTGGTTATGCGTTAACGAATGCGGCCTCAACAGCCACTACCGCGACCGGAAATATTAACATCACCGATAATGAGGGTGACAACGCACTTGTACTTATCGGCATGAATAACCCTGCTGATATAGGCATCACCACCTTCAATGACAATCTGCAATTAACATTCAACAATCAATCCATCACGATTTGGGGTGGGGTTAATCATGCATTGAACATTGTTGCAGGCAACTCTGTAGAACAAGTTGTTAATTCAACCATCAGTTTCACACCCACCACCGACAACAATTTTTTAAACAGCAACAATGCATCTGCACCATTAACGACAACAAGTTTAATGCTCAGCAATTTGCAACAGGCAGTCACACTCACTGCCAGTGCTGCAAATACTTATCTAACAGGAGGTTTAGTCAACGATAACCTGTCTGCTCACAGCGGTGGTACTTATTTTGTGGGTGGCAAGGGCGATGACATACTGAATGGAAATACGGGTAGTGATATTTATATTATTCGTCGAGGAGATGGTAATGACACCATTACCGAAAAAGGCGGAACCAACACCATCAAATTCGATGACACCATTTCAGTAAGTGATGTAACCGTAAAACGTTCCGGTGCGGATTTACTCTTAACGGTATCTGATGAACAAGTCATTACTGTTAAAAATATGTTTAATGCGCAAACGGGTGCAGTCATTACTGCTAATGCTATCCAAAATATTTTATTTTCCAACACCACCACCAATTGGAATCTATCAACCATAAAACAACAAGCGTTTAAAAATACTGACGGCGCTGATGTCATTAGTGGATTTGATTCTGCCGATACACTTAAAGGTGGAAAAGGTGATGATCAGCTCAGCGGTGGGGCGGGTAATGATGTTTACCAATATGCTCTTGGAGATGGTAATGACACCATTGCTGACACAGCAGGTACAGATCGCCTTGATTTAACCAGCGGTATTTTATCGAGCCAGGTTGTTGCCTTTCGCGATGCTTACAATAATTTGATTTTAAAGTTTACTAATGGCGAAAAAATTACCATTGCAAATCAGTTTGACTCGTCAGGTAATTTCACATCCCAGGCGATAGAATCAATTAAATTTTCTGATGCCTCTAGCTGGACATCAACACAAATAAAACAAGCTGTTACCAATTACACAGGGCAGGTCATTAATGGAACTGGCGCAGCCGAAACCTTAACGGGTGAAAATGCCAAAGATATTTTTAATGCCGGTAAGGGAAATGATTCATTAATAGGTAATGCGGGTGATGATATCTATCAATATGCATTGGGTGATGGAAATGATGTGATCATCGATGTGGCAGGTGTAGATAGAATTGAATTTGGTGCGGGTATCACGCAAGCACAAACATTTGCTCGCTCAAATGGTTCCGATTTAATTGTCACGCTAAATGATGGCGGTTCGGTTACCGTAAAAGATATGTTTGTCGATAAATCGCAAACACCGGTTGATCCGCTAATTACATCGATTATTAAAAATTTGCAAAGTAATTGGATGCAACAGTCGGAAACTCTTATTGAAGATAATTACGGGCTGGTGGGTAGTGGTGATATTACGTTGCAATTTGTACATGAAGGTGTAGGTGGAGGTGAAGCTGCCTACGTTACATTTGATGTGCCCTCAGGGTCAAATAGTTCAACAGTTTTATCCTTGACGATTGATCTTGATGATTTTGCCGGATCTTCACCAAACGGCACAGGCCCTGTATTTAATGACCGTATTATTGCGCATGAAATGGTTCATGCTGTTATGGCAAGCAATATGAATATGTCAAAGATTCCGGGGTGGTTTGCAGAGGGCTCTGCGGAATTTATTCACGGTGCAGACGAGCGCGTCAAAAACGACTTAGCTAACATCAGCGACATCACTGCATTTAATTCGCTCTTTAAAACCACTGTAGGTTCACCTTCGGGCAGTGAAGGATATTCAGTCAGCTATATCGCTGTAAAATTATTGGATTCTGAAATAAGAGCGAATGGCGGCACAGGTATTAAAGATGTATTTACAGAATTAAAAGCGGGTAAAACATTAGACGAATCCCTGACAGCTGTAAGCTTGGTATTGGGTGGTGTAGGTGGATTGTGGAATAATTTATCCAGCTTTGAAACGCATTTCAAAACGGTTGGCTTTTCCAAAATGACGTCATTGTTGAATCTAAATAATGCTGATACAGGATCAATAGCAGGTTCTGATTACGGTAATGCCACACGCGATGCGAATACGGTAGTACCTGATAAAAATTTTGGCCCTTCAAAACATTTCAATCTTATTATCCCGGAAAAATACACGAATACTGTCGGCGTATTTAATAAAATTGAAAGCATTGTATTCGCTAATGGCGATGTCTGGGATTTGACAAGAATAAATCAGGAGATTTCAAAGAGCATTATTGTGGGCAACGATAATTCTGAAACTATTACAGGCACCTCTGGTGTCGACAGGCTCATTGGTAATAGAGGTAATGATAAATTAATCGGTTTAGCAGGCGATGATATTTATCAATATAAGTTGGGGGATGGGCAAGACTCAATTAGCGATACTTCAGGTACTGATCAAATCCAATTAGGCGCAGGAATTACTGCATCTCAAGTAAGTGCCCTGCGTGATAGCTCAAACAATTTGGTATTCAAATTTTCTGACGGGGGTTCAATAACCGTTGCGAATGCATTTGATTCATCGGGTAATTTCACAACAAATTTGGTTGAATCAGTTTTATTTTCGGATACAACGTTGTGGGATCAAACAAAAATAAAATCAGAAATATTGAGGGTTCCCAATAAGATACTTAATGGCACCATTAATTCTGATTATTTAAAAGGTGATTCAGGTAATGATACCTTGACGGGTGATAAGGGTGATGATCAGCTTGAAGGCGGTACAGGCGATGATATTTATATTTTTAATATTGGTGATGGTGTTGATAAGATTATTGATAATGGCGGTAATGACACAATTAAATTCGGAGCTGGAATTACATCAAGTGATGTTACTGTTTACCGAGACGCAATAGATTTATATTTTTTACTGAGAAATGGCGAAAGAATTAAAGTGGCTGGAAATCCAGTCGGCTCTTCATACGATAATAATTATGCTATTGAAAATGTGGTTTTTGCTAATGGTGAAATATGGGATTCGCAAAAGCTCGAACAGAAAATAGCAGAAACTGCAGCCAACCCTAATATTGTGATAGGAGGAAAGAGTTGGGATGAGCTGCATCGGTCAGATTCCAAAGATTATTATATTAATGGACTTGAGGGTGATGATGATATTACGGGCGGTAGTGGTAACGATACATTAGTGGGGGGAGGGGGCTTAAATTTCCTTGATGGTGGTTTGGGTGGCGACACTTACCTTATTACGGAAGAAAGTGGTTTCAGAGGAAGTATTTTTTCGCCTTCCCCAGACGGTGGAAACTTTATCAAAAGCTTTCGTGAGAATGATCGTATTCTTTTCGCAGAGGGTATAGCGCCAGAGGATGTGAGTGTAAGGATTATCTCAGGTCGGTCAGAATCCCGCTTAGTAGATGGTGTCCTTTACGATTACTATCTGCCACAGACAGACGAGTGGAATTTGGAAATAAAAACACAGATAGCGACAGTTTATATTCTCGATATTTTTAGATTTGATTCAAATCATTTTAATGGTGCGAGTTTATCAGATCCTTCTTTGTCTGCTTCCGTTGAGTTTTCTGACGGAAAAAAATGGTCGGTGAGTGATTTATTAAATAAGGCTGTGCAGGGTTCAGAAAATGATGATTTCATTATCGGTGCAAGAGAAAGCGCCACCATCAATGGTTTAGGTGGCAACGACACAATAAATGCTCCTGGTATTTTGGCCCATACATTAATCGGTGGTGCGGGTGACGACACAATCGGTGGCGGGAAATCTGATGATATATATCAGGGCGGTACTGGTAACGATTTGCTATATGATGATTCTGGTGCTGATATTTATCAATTTAATTCGGGTGACGGCACTGATCGTATTTTAGATTCGTATGGTAAAGATCAAATTTCATTTGGTGCGGGGATAACTAAAGAGCAAACATTGCTCCTGGCAAACGGAAATGATTTAGAAGTTATTTTTAGCAACTCTTCCGATAAAATAATCATAGTCAATGGTGCGTTACCTGAAAGTGACTTTTACTCGGGCGGGCATATTGAATATTTCAATTTTTCCAACGGGGATGTTTGGAATTTTGATGAATACTCTAAACCTCAATTAAAAGAAGGTGATGAGGAAAGCAATAGTCTAAGAGGTGGGTTGAATAATGACACGCTCATAGGTCGTGGTGGCGATGACTACATGTATGGTGATTTAGGGAATGATACTTATATATTTGAAATGGGTGACGGTATGGATGCCATCTCTGATATAGGTGGTATAGACACTATTATATTAGGGCCTCAAATAATATCGTCACAAGTGCGAGCGTCTTGGACATCCAGCAGTGCGTTAGTTCTTTCTTTTGGCTCCAACAATTCTATTAGTGTTTATGGCTCTATCAACGATCTTAGTGAATTAGTTTCAAGCAGCTTTATTGAAACAATTCAATTTTCCAATAACGAAAAATGGGATTGGTCGCGGATATTAAATGAATCTCAAAAAGGTACTATCAACGACGATTACATCTTTGGTTTTAATGGGGCAGAATCAATTAACGGTGGAGCCGGTAATGATCGGATTAGCAGTTACTCCGGTAATGACACCTTAATTGGTGGTGTCGGTGACGATCAACTTATAGGCGGTCTGGGGAACGATGTTTATCAATTCAATCTTGGCGATGGGATTGACTCTATTTACGATGAAGGTGGGCAAGATACGATAGAGTTCTTGTCTGGCATTCTGCCCTCTGATGTAACTGTATCTCGTACAGAATTTAATTTGATTTTTAAAGTAAAAAACTCAAATCCAATAACTATCAACGACTATTTTAACGGGCGATATCCCAATCGTTTGGATGATAGCTCAGTAAGTGAAATAACCTCTATCGAATCTGTTTTATTTTCTAATGGTACTCGTTGGACTGTATCAGATATCGTAAGCAAAATTTCTTTAGTGGGAACCAGTGTTGCTGACTTCCTTTACGGAACCGATAAGAATGATCTTATCAATGGTCAGGGCGGCAACGATTCAATTCTCGCAGGTGATGGCGATGACACGCTGATAGGTGGCTGGGGTGATGACACTCTATATGGACAAGAGGGTAATGATCTGCTGCAAGGGGGTCTCGGCAATGACTTCTTAGCCGATGGGTCAGGCATATTGCAAGGCGGGAAGGGTAACGATCAAATTTGGGGGGGGGAGGACTCGATTATTCGTTTTGGATTGGACGATGGTACAGATACGTTGGTAACAGGTTACCCGGCATGGGAAAAAACGGGTAGCATCGAGTTTAATTCAGGTATCACCGAGAATATGGTGTATTTCAAGTCCTACGGCAAGCGCTGGGGTACTGATTCTGAAATAAAGAGCTTTGACATCTGTATCAAGGGAACAACAGATAAATTAAAAGTTTTTACCTTGGATGCATTGAAGGCTATAAAATTTGCAGACGGGGCCCAGTGGGACGCAACTAGAATAATTTCAGAATTTAATAAATCCAAAGCTGTATTTTCTTCTGACAGAACTTATATAACCGGTACAACAACACCCGGTGCTTTACTTAAGTATACGTATTTAAACAAAGACAACTCTATTACTAATTATTCCAACGTTGTTGCAGATTCATCCGGTAACTATCGTTTGAATTTCGATTTCGCTGTTCGCGATGTTTGGAATGTTACAATCACTGCTACTGATCAACAATTTAATGTTTTACCTATCTCAGTATTCGAACCACTTCCTGATTTAAATGCGTCGTTTACGCTCACAGCCCAAATTGATGAAACAGGGTACGTGGTTTCAGGTCTCACCAAACCAGGTACATACGTCTATGTAGATGATGCCAGCATTTATGGAGACGCGTTAGCTGATAATCTCACTGGCGCATATAGCATTAAATTAAATGCACCACCGCAGTTAGGTCAGGTGATCAAGGTTGTCTCAAGTCATCCCACGGATTCTTGGACCTCGACAAAAACCATACAACTTGTTTCAAGGGTTAGCCTACCAAGTTCGGGCCCACTTGAAATAACGAGTGCTAATTTTGATTCATTAGGAGCCAAGATATCTGGTACTGCAACGCCAGGCGCTTTTGTCTGTGTAATAAAAAATCGAGAAGGGTCTACTAACGATATGATTATTGGGTATGGTCGGGCAAGTGCAGTGGATGGTTCCTATAACATAACCTTATCTGAGAAGGTCATTGATGGGAGTGGAGTTTCTGTGCGGGCTTTAGGTGAGCCAAACGTAAGTTTAGGGTACCTATGGCTGAAATCCCCAGATTTAACACGTCCACTTCCGGCAACCGCCTCTTTTGATTCGTCAGGAAAAGTTATCTCCGGCGATGTAGAGTCTGACCAGGTCGGCGGTCTTGTAGTAACTGTGAGGGATAAAAATTCGAATGTGCTTGGTAGCGCAGTTACGGGACCACACAGTGGTTTTTATCAAATTACTTTGGCCACCGCGATTGCAAATTCTGATTCTGTAAATATTACAATAACTGACCTTGCGGGCAACACTTCATATGCAACTTCGCTTCGTGGTTCTGATAAAACGGCACCCACAGTAACCTCAGCAGCGTTTGATGCATCTGGAAGGTACATAACAGGTGTTGCCGAGGCTGGAAGTATCGTATTCGTTAAAAATACAAGCTCCGAAGAAATTGGTATTGGTGTGGCGAGCTTAATAAATGGTGCTTACACAGTGACACTGGCAACTCCTTTAACCAGAAAAGAAACCGTAAGAGTGACTGCACGCGATTCATCGGGAAATGTTTCGTCGACTGCTACTTCAATCAGTGCGCCTTTATTATCAAGTGATACGACACCGCCTGGAGTACCCACAGCGTCATTTGATGCTACAGGTAAAGTAGTGAGTGGTTCTGCGGAAGCTGGCAGTACGATTAGTATTAAAAACGCAAACGCAGTAGAAATTGGAAGTGGTGTAGCAAATCTATCTGGTACTTACTCGATTACTCTACCTACAGCTTTAATTAGTAAAGAAATAGTGAAGGTGACAGCAAAAGATACTAATGGAAATACATCATCAGCAACCTCTGCAACTGCACCGGTGTTATCGAGTGATACCACTGCGCCCTCACAACCTACAGCAGCATTCGACACTACAGGCAAGATTGTAAGTGGCTCTGCAGAGGCAAACACTACGGTGAGTATTAAGAATGCAAGTTCGGTTGAAATTGGTAGTGGTACAGCGACATCATCGGGCACTTACTCCATTACATTGGGCACTGCATTAATTAATACAGAAACCATTAATGTGACGGCAAAAGATGCGGCAGGAAATGTATCTGTTGCTAAAACGATTACTGCGCCTGATTTAACAGCACCGTCACAACCGACAGCCAGTTTTGATTCAACGGGCAAAATTGTTTCCGGTAATGCGGAAGCAGGTTCAACAATTAGCATTAAAAATGCAAGCGCAGTTGAGATTGGCACTGGTACGGTGACCTCATCCGGCACTTACTCAATCACTCTTGGTACTGCATTATTGAATAAGCAAGTTGTCAGTGTGACCGCGAAGGATGCGGCTGGAAATATTTCATCAGCAGTCTCTGCAACAGCACCTCTTGTATCAAGTGATACCACTGCACCGAATCAACCTACTGCTGCATTTGATAGCACTGGCAAAGTGGTGAGTGGTTCTGCAGAAGCAAACAGTACAGTGAGTATTAAGAATGCAAGCTCGGTTGAAATTGGCAGTGGTACAGCAACATCGTCGGGTACGTATTCCATCACATTGATAACTGCATTAATTAATAAAGAAGCCGTTAATGTGACAGCGAAAGATGCCGCAGGAAATGTGTCGGTTGCAAGATCAGTTACTGCACCTGATTTAACAGCGCCATCGCAACCCACAGCAGCATTCGACACTACCGGAAAAATTGTAAGTGGTTCTGCAGAAGCAGGCTCAACAGTGAGTGTTAAAAATGCAAGCGCTGTTGAAATTGGAAGTGGCACAGCAACATCGTCCGGTACGTATTCCATCACCCTCGGTGCCGCATTAATTAATAAGGAAGTTGTGAAAGTGACAGCAAAAGATTCTGCTGGAAATATTTCATCAGCAGTCTCTGCAACAGCACCTCTTGTATCAAGTGATACCACTGCACCGAATCAACCTACAGCCGCATTTGATACTGCAGGAAAAGTCGTGAGTGGTTCTGCAGAAGCAAACAGTACAGTGAGTATTAAAAATGCGAGCGCGATTGAAATCGGAAGCGGCACTGCAACATCGTCGGGTACTTACTCCATCACACTGGGTACCGCATTAATTAACAAAGAAACTGTAAATGTGACAGCCAAAGATGCCGCCGGAAATATTTCGGTAGCAAGATCGATTACGGCACCGGATAAAACGGCACCGTCACAACCTACAGCAAGTTTCAATGCTGCCGGTACGATTATTTCCGGTGTAGCTGAAGCGAGCAGTCGTGTTTATCTCAAAGATGCTGCAGGTAATGCACTGGGTGATGTAAAAGCGGGCTCAGCTGGCGGTTATCAATTCACACTGACAACCGCTTTGGTGAATAAGGAAGTGGTGAGTGCATCAGCTAAAGATGCTGCAGGTAATTACTCGGTATTAACTTATGCCACTGCACCGGATAAAACGGCACCGTTACAACCGACAGCCAGTTTTGATTCAGCGGGAAAATTAGTTTCCGGCTCTGCAGAAGCAGGTTCGACAATCAGTATTAAAAATGCGAGCTCTGTTGAGATTGGAAGCGGCACTGCAACGTCCTCTGGTATTTACTCCATTACCTTAGGTACTGCACTTACTAATAAGCAAATTGTCAGTGTGACCGCGAAGGATGCGGCTGGAAATATTTCATCAGCAGTCTCTGCAACAGCACCTCTTGTATCAAGTGATACCACTGCACCGAATCAACCTAC
>Ga0247741_1000534_pt1 | contig 21723 bp, 18 predicted proteins | sample UWRJL213509R2_FD_180945 | JGI IMG/M metagenome (GOLD analysis project Ga0247741, IMG submission 180945) | Plant litter microbial communities from Arlington Agricultural Research Station in Wisconsin, United States - UWRJ-L213-509R-2 | ecosystem: Environmental > Terrestrial > Plant litter >... | reverse complement strand
CGACCGCGGCCGGTCCGTCACCGACGTCGGCGACGCACTCTAGATCACTCTGCGTCTCGATAGCAGCTCGAAACCCGCTGCGGAAGAGGTCGTGGTCGTCTGCCAAGACAACCCGGATGGTCACAGAGTCCCCAGTGGGAGGATGACGCAGACATGCCACACCCCGTCATCGGCACCGCGGTCGAGGTGGACATTTCCTCCGTACATTCGCGCGCGATGGGCGATTCCCTCTAATCCCCGCCCAGTGCCCCCGCTCTGCGTGGTAGCGAGTCCGTTGGTCGCGGTGATTGTCAGCGCGGAGGGGTCTTGGGAGAGAACAAGGTGGAAGGTTCCGTCGCCGTGCCGGAGGGCATTCGTGATCAGCTCCTGAATGATGCGATACGACACGACGTGCAACGACGGAGGCACTGCCGGAAGGGAGAGTCCTGGCGTCGCTACGTCGACGATGAGACCGGCCGAGCGGCTGCCGTCGATAAGGGTGGGCAGGTCGGCAAGACCGGGTTGACGCACGGCATCGACATCGTCGGTGGCGAGAATATCGAGCATCCGCCGAAGGTCCGCCATTGCTGCCGAACTCGCTGTCTCTACCTGGTCGAGTGCACGAGCGGCTGGCACTTGCCACTGGTCCGCGGCCCCAGCGCCCGTCGAACCAAGGGCGAGGCGACCGGCCGCTGCGTGGATACCGATCACGCTGACGTGGTGAGAAATGGTGTCGTGTAGGTCGCGCGCGATCGCCGCCCGTTCGTAAGCCATGGCTTGCGCGACATCTTCGCGTGAACGCCTCGCTTCCTCCTCCGCACGGCGTTCGATGGTCTCGATGTGGCCCGCCCGGCCGGTGGTGTATCGGCCCACCAGCCAGGGCAGAAGAGTGTTCGTGACGGTCACCACGCCGGTGATGGCGAGCGCCGCATCCCCCGGGCCGTTGCCCTCCGCCTGGAGCAGGAGGGCCGCGAAGAGACCTGATCCCAGCCCGCCCAGTGCCGCCCAAGACCACCACTCTCGCGACCAGGCACCAGACCGGTACGCGGCGACAGCGAGACCGGCGGCATTGCCCAGCGCAAGATCTTGAACGCCGGTTCCGAGCCCGATCAGCGCTGCGCTGACTACCCGGACCACGCCGTGCAGCATGGCGACGCCGGCGGCGGTGCGCGGGGGGAGCGCGAGGGTGAAGTCGGAAAGAACGACAAGCGCTCCCGCGAGCCAAAGGAGGGGAGATAGCGCCGACCATTCCCCCTCCAACGCAGCGACGGTCACGACGAGGAGCACGCCGTCGGCAGCAGCGCAGAGTATGGCGATCAGAAGCGATTGACGACGCAGACCGGGTGTCTCATCCGCATATCGTTTTCCCATGGCTCCCTTTCCTATTGATTTCTGCGATGTCATCGTAAGCCGAGCGCACAAGTCAGCGGCCTTTCTTCCCGAGGCGTCTGCCGCCTCTACCCGACCGCCTCGCCGCTGACGATGAAGGTAAGGATCCTCTCCAACCCTTCTTCCGTCGTTGCGGGCGTGTGACCGGCGCCCGGTATCTCAACGAAGACGGCGTGGGGGAATTGGGCGGCAGCTTCCCGACCCGCGACGCTGGTGGTGTTTGCATCGAGATCGCCGTTAAGAACCAGCACGGGGACATCGGGGAGAACGGCACCCTGCGGGAACGGCTCGCGCACCTCTGCTCCGGCGGGCCATTCGAGGCACGCTCCGGCGTCATAGTCGGCCCGCGTGATCCATGCGGTCGCGCTGAAGGGCGCGAATTCTGAATCATTCATGCTCGCCAGAGCCTTATCGATATCGTGCCGCCGCTCGGAATGACCGTGCGCTGCGTTGAACGGCATGACATAGTCATGACACGTCGTAGCCCAGCTCTGAGCAAGAGACACGGCGCTCGTGCCTGCAATGGCGATCTCAGCTGAACGCGTGAGCTTGTCGGTCACGAAAGCGCGCAAGAGCGCAAGATTGCCCGTCCGTGCCTTCGCCGCGGCTGCGGCTAGCGCCTGCAGCGCGCCGCTGTCCGGGACATTGGAAAAGACCCGCCCCGCCACCGAGGCGAGCTGCCATTCATCGATTACCACCCGGTGCGCGGTGCCTTGGAAGGTCGTCTCAACATGGTCCGGGTGTGCGCGCAGTCTCTCGGCAAGCGCTGCGAGGTCGGCAAGTACGACGGCACCATCGCACGTCCGAATTCGCTCGCACGTCAGCTCGACCGCTCGCCGAAACGCTTCCGGGCCGCGCGAGTTCATCGGATCGTCGTGCACAGAGTACGCGCCGGCGAGCGCGATGCTCCGCACGGCGTCGGGATAGCGCTCGGCATAGACCGTCATCAGGAACGAGCCATAGGACAGACCCAAGAGGTCGAACTTGTCCACTCCGAGACTTTTCCTGACGGCATCGAGGTCATCGGCGACAACTGCGGTGCCGTAGTCGCCGGCTCGGGCGCCGAGTTCTTGCCCGCATCTGCCGATAGCGGCGCGCTGTTGCGCGAGCGTGCCGAAGGGGACGGCGGGGTCGTCGAGCGCATCGCAGGTGAGGGGATCCGAGCGGCCGACCCCGCGCGGATCGATAAGCAGAACATCCCGGCGGTCCCTGAGCGGTTCCAGAGCAGCCGCGAACAACCCTCCGGAGAAATCGATGGCTGACGAGCCGGGGCCACCAGGGTTGGGTACGATCGTGCCGAGCCCTGGTCGAGCGGTGTCGGTGCGTGGTACTAGCGCGAAGCTAACAGTAGTAGTCGCCGAACCACCATCAGTGCGGTCCAGAGGCACGTCCAGCGAGCCACACAGAGCGGTCGGCAGCGAGGGCAGATCGTCGCAAGGCTCGAGGCCCTCCATTGCTTCCTCGGACGCCGTCATCGCCAAGCCCGGGGTGTGGGTCCGTCCGTCAGACGGGACGCGACCCACCGAACACGAACTCAGGAGGACCACGATCGCCAACGCGGCGACCGCGGTAATCGGAACGGATTTTCTCAGGTCTGTAATCATAGTTGTCACCGTAATTCGATCGTCTTTGGCCGTCATCACGCGCCTGAGCGAGAAAAGGATCACTCTTGAGAGTGAGGCCGAACACGCAGAGCCGCGCGAATCAGCGGCGAACGAGGTCGCTGCGCTTAGTCGGCCGTAGTCATCACGAGCGCCCTCGCGCGCGCATCGGGAACACCAAGCAGTAGCAAGCTGGTCATGATTGCAGCCGACGCGTCGAGGTCGCCGTGAGACACATTGTGGTCCGCTATGGCGAACACGGCGGCGTAGGCGACTTGGCTCAGTAGCTCTGCCGGCAGGTGCGTGCCGAACGCCCCGCCCTCCTGTCCTCGACGCACGAAGTCCGCGAGCGCGCTATCGAGGGGGCCGAGTAGCCCGTGGATTTGTTCGCCGTATCCGCCGCGCCGGAGCGCCAACAGCACCCGATAGCGCCGCACCACCGGCCACAGACGGGCGACGAAATCGGCCCACGCCCCGTCCGCTGCCCCGTCGGAGGCGCTGGCGTCGGCGAGCACTCCAGTCATCTCCTTCACGGCTCGCTCGGTGAGGCTCCCGACGAGGTCAGCCCGCGTAGCGAAATGCCCATAGACCGTCCGGCGCACCACACCGGCCGCGACGGCAATGTCCCCCACGCCGGCGTCGGGTTTCTGGCCCAGAACCTCGACGGCAACATCCAGTATTCGGTTGCGCGTATCGTTCGTGGCGCGCTCGCGGGCGGATTCGATCTGCACTGTCCAATTATTGCACACTCGTGTGCAATAAGTTAGACTGCACAGTGGTGTGCAGCCAGATCGCTGCGCTTTCGAAAGTTAGGACAAACGAATGGACATCTCATCGCCCACCCGCTCGACACTCGTCCGGCCCTTCAATGTGGCAATACCACAATCCGAGATTGATGATCTCCGACGCCGCCTGGCTCTGACCCGGTGGCCCGACCAGGAGACGGTCAACGATTGGTCCCAGGGTGTTCGGCTGAAGAACGTCCAATCGCTCACAAAGTATTGGGAGCGACACTACGACTGGCGCCGATTCGAATCGGAGCTCAATCAGTTTCCTCAGTTCCTCACGGAGATCGACGGTGTGGACATTCATTTCATCCACGTGAAGTCGAAAAATCCGAACGCTATGCCCCTCCTCCTCACTCACGGCTGGCCAGGCTCGATCGTGGAGTTCCTTAAGCTGATCCGGCCGCTGACTGACCCGGGGGCGTTTGGCGGTAATGCCGAAGACTCCTTCGACGTCGTCATTCCCTCACTCCCGGGTTTTGGCTTCTCCCAGAAGCCCGCGACCACGGGATGGAACGTCTCGCGGATCGCGCGCGCTTGGGTGGAGCTCATGAGGCGACTGGGCTACCAGCGCTGGACGGCTCAGGGCGGTGACTGGGGCTCCGTCGTCACATCAACGCTCGGCGTCCTGCGCCCCGAAGGACTGCTGGGGATCCACGTCAACAGCCCTTACGCATTCCCGGCGCAGATCCCCGCGACGCTGTCGCCCGAAGAGCGCCGCGCCGTCGACACGCTCGCCATCTACACCGGCGAAATGGGTGGGGCAAATCACCTCCAAGGCACGAAGCCAGAAACCATCGGGATTGCGCTCGCTGACTCACCCGCCGGACAGGCCGCATGGATTTATGACAAATTCCAGTCCAAGACCGACAACGACGGGCTCGCTGAGGACGCCCTGACCACTGACGAGATTCTTGATGCCATTTCCCTCTACTGGTTCACCAACAGCGCAGCGTCCTCGGCTCGCATCTACTGGGAGAACCGGGACGCCAGCATGGCTGGACCACAGCTGGACCTGCCGGTGGCAGTTACGGTGTTCCCGCGTGACATCCCGCTCCTTCCCCGGAGCTGGATCGAACGCACCTACCCAGACCTCATCCACTACGGCGAGGCCGAACGAGGTGGGCACTTCGCGGCCTTCGAGCAGCCGGATATCATGGTCGCCGAAATCCGCGCCGGTCTGAGGAGTCTGAGGTCTCGTGGCTCCAGGTGACTTGATCACGCAGTGGTCGTTCCGGATGAGCCAGGCAGTCCGCAAGCAGTCCTTCACAGAGCGGCTGTGGCTGGGAAGATCTAGTGCACCAAGTCAAAGGCTTGAAGGCCGCAAGGACGTCCTCCGCCGTAGGAGCCAGTCGTAAAGTCGAGCTCGGTCTTCATGCCTAGGCAATACGAGCGTTGCGTGCCTGAGCCGCCAGTCTACGGCGCCATCCTTACTACACTGCCGCTAAACGAGATGGCGCTGGTACGCATAGATCGCGGCATGAACTCGGTCGCGCAAGTGGAGCTTCGCGAGCACCCGACCCACGTGCGTCTTCACGGTCGATTCCGAGAGGAAGAGGTCTCGTGCGATCTCGGAGTTCGTCAGCCCTGTGCCAATGCGTACCAGAACTTCACGCTCCCGCTCAGACAGATTTTCGAGTCCGTCGTCGCCTGCGCGTCCACTCACGACCGGTAAAGTGCCGCGGTACAGCTCGAGCATTCGCTGGGTCACGCGAGGCGAGATTATCGCGTTTCCTTCGGCTACGGTACGCACGGCTGCGACCAGTTCGGCAGGCGGAGCATCCTTAAGTAGAAACCCACTTGCGCCCGCGTTGAGGGCGCCGAAAGCAAACTCGTCTAAATCGAAGGTTGTGAGGATGATGACTCGCGATGCCGGTCGTCGGCTCGAGATGGCCTTCGTCGCCGTGACGCCATCCATCCCCGGCATTCGGACGTCCATGAGGATGACGTCAGGAGATAGCTCCTCGGCCCGCGCGACAGCATCCATACCGTTGGAGGCCTCGCCTACAACCAGAATGCCCTCCGACTCTCCGAGCAGCATCGATGTACCCATGCGGATAAGTGGCTGGTCGTCAACGATTAGCACTGAAATAGTCATTGGGCTGCTCTCCCATCGTCGACAAGAGGAAGGCGAAGACGCACGGCCCAGCCTGCAGTGTTCTCGCGGGGGCCAGCCATCACCACGCCACCATAGAGCGCGGCTCGTTCTCGAAGACCGACGAGGCCGCGGCGAGAGCCGACGATATCTGTGGCTCTCCCCTCACCGCCATCATCCACTACTTGGACGACGACTGCCGACCGGTCGGGTTCGACGGCAACGCTCACATTTACGACAGTGGGCCCTTGGGCATGACGCAGGGCATTTGTCAGCGACTCCTGCACGGTCCGATAAATTACCAGCTGCGCACCTTCACTTGCGTCGATTGGACCCGAGACGGTCAACAGGACGGGGAGGCCTGCGACGCGATAACCGTCGACAAGTTCGGGCAAGTCGTCCAGTGTGGGTTGAGGGGCGGTACCGAATTGTCCGGGGACCCCGAGGAGACCGCGCACATCGGCCAGCGATTCGCGGCCTAGCTTTCCAATTTGTTGCACCACCGCCTGCGCGCCCGAGCGATCAGACTCGATCACCGCGGACGCACCGTCCGCCAGACGCACCATAACGGAGAGGCTGTGGGCGAGGACATCGTGCAGCTCCCTGCTTATGCGGGAACGCTCCTCCGCCGCTGCTGCGCGCACTTCGTCTGCAGCCCGTTCCCGCATTGCGGCTCTATAGGCGCGCCGGTTGCGCACGCCCCAGCCCACCGTGAAGGCAAAGGCGAGCGCGAGAGGCGCGGTGATGTTGTCGCTGGGCGGTCGGCTCAGCACAAAAGATACCAAGACGAGCACCGTCAGCGCCGCCGTCGCGGCCACAGCAGCCGGCGCCACCCCGCGGTAAACGCAGACGGAGTAGACAATCACGACGAGCGGGGATATCAGTGGGGGTGCGCCTGCGGCGATGAGGAATACACTGACGAGCACGCTCGCGGAGACAGAGACATACGGGTGCGCTTTTCTGATACCGACAACGGCAACCGCGAGCACGACGAGAAGAAGTCGGGCATCCGCCCAAAGGTGCGGCAGTTCAGCGACGGCTGAGCTCAGATACTCCGCCGCCGAGATGGCGAGCACTAAAGTCAGGACGGCCGCTTCTCTCATCCACGGCGCGTCGCCCTTCCACGGTCGCACGAGCACGAAACCAACATTACAGCGCTGAGGCGGCCGGGCTGGTGCGAGCTCCAGCCGCCCGCGTCGAGTCAACGATCGCGGGAGGTCATACTCACGCGCACTCGCTTCGCCTTCCCCGTGCAGATCCCTGAGACGCTAGTTCCCAAAGAGCGACACCCGTCGATGCGCTTGTCTGCCGTACCGGCGACGTTGGAGTCGCCATCTTGATGCCATCTCTCTATCGGTTCACTGACTGCGCTGCATCGTCGGCCCGGGTCTACCGGGACCCAGGGCAACGAGTATGGCTAGTCCATTTTTGGCGCTGCCGGTGGCCGCAATCGTGTTCCCCGCTGCCATCCCGCCTTTCCCCCAGAGCTGGATTGAAGAGACTATCGCTGACCCCGCCCATTACGGCGAGGCTGATCGAAACGGGCACCTAGCCGCCGCCGAGCAGCCCGACATATGGGCACTGAGATTCGAACAGGCCCCAGAGGCTTGAGAGCGGCGGGATTGAGCCCGAACTCCAAGCCGCAAGGCATCACTGTGCCGGTTTAGCTTCTCGATTCAGAGCAAGAGTCTTCTACCAGTCCGGTTCCATTCGACGCGGGTTAGCTCCCCGCGTCGGTACTACATGTCCGGCGGGAGCTGGGGAGGCCGAAGATACTTGCCAATAGCGCCGCGAGGCAGACCAGGCAAGCCACGGCGGTACCAGCGGCAACACCGACACTCATCTCGAGAAGGCCCAGGGCGGTGATCGGAAAGAATAGCCCGAGGTAAAGGATGACGTAGTACCTGTTCGTCAACCCAGCGAGCTCAAGCCGATCGGGCAAGACAGTAATCGAAGACAGACCCGAACCGGTGGCGACGCCGGTACCGACACCTGTTATAACAGAGCCGCTGAGGAATAGCGCCCACGAGGGAAAGAGCAGTGATAAAAACAGTGCCGTAACCCCGACAGAAAGCACGACACGAGCAGTGATCTGGTTCGCCCGAGCGGTTAGTCGGCGCACGATCATCTGGCCAGCTGCGGTGGCGAGAAAGCCCAGACCAACTGCGATGCCAGCAGCAGTTCGGCCCGAGATCCCCAACTCAGACGCGAAGTAGTACGAGGCCGAGACAGATGCGAGTGCGTTGGCGGGGAATGCGATGCCGGACAGTATTACCGAACGCATGAACACGGGCCGGGATCGTGCGTCAAGATGCCCCAGGGCCCTCGAGAGTCCGCCACGAGCGGACGTTGGTTCATGGCGTACGGCGCGACCTATTTCGCCGCGAACGCCGATCAAGACGGGAAGGAGGAAGGAAGTAACGATGGCGAGAACCAGGAAAGGCAGTTGTCGGGATCCGCCGTCAATCGAGCTTATAAGTCCGCCGAAGATGGCGCCTACGGCAAGCCCAGTGAAGTTTGCCGCAACCGCCGTGACAGCGGAGCGCTGCCGATTTCCCTCACCGTCAAGCGCTACCAACGCGGAGACCGCCGTGCTCGTAACAGCTCCGAACGCCAGACCAGAAGTTACCCGCGCCACCAATAGCAATATAAAACTGGTCGTGGACGCGAAGCTCACAGCTGCAACGATTGCCAGGACGACCGCAATGATGAGTCTGTCCTGGACCGCTATCCGACTGCGGAAAACGGCGGTCCAGAGTAAAGCCACAATGATGCCCAGAGTGTAGCTCGCGAAGAGCAGTACTACTTGCGCCGATGTGACGTTGAGCTCCTCTTCGAACATCGAAAGTAGAGGAGTAAGGACGGAAGTCCCTGCGGTGATGAGCCCCGCGATAATCACGACGACGCCGAAAGCCAGTCGCGGCCGCCATATTGGCCTCGTCGTTGCGAGCGAATCCCCTGGATTTCCTGAGCCTGACGCGTCGGCGGCGGGGCTGAGAGCCCGTAGAGCATCCGTGCGACAGCGATCGTCGTCAGTTGATTCGAAGCTGTTCATGTTGTGAGCTTGACGGACCGCACGTAACGTGTCAAGCTCGTTACATGGAGTTCCGATTCATCAGCGGCCATATCGCTCTCGACCTGATGGCAACCAAGCGGGAGCGGAACAGTGAAGCGTCAGATGACATCTTCTCGGCCCCAGCGCACTTTGCGGAGTGGTGCCATGGAGCGGGGATATTGACCGAAGGCGTTCAGGTCTCTGACGGCGAGCTCCACAGCGTAATCCTGCTAAGGGAAGTCGGATATCGGCTTGCCTTGGCGTCAGTACGTCGAGAAAACTTTGCCGCCACGGACATAGCGCTAGTCAATCATTTCGCTGCCGCCGAGCCGATCCGCGTCGAGTTGAGTGCTCGCGGAGAATTCGCAGCGACAGGGACCGTCGCCAACATCCTCTCGACTATTGCGCGTGACCTGATCGCTCTACTCGGTCAGTCCGTGACGACTTCGATACGCCAGTGCGACGGAGATAATTGCACCCGACTGTTTGTTGATCGGTCACGTGGGCAGAACCGTCGTTTTTGTAGCGATCAGGTATGCGGGAACAGAGCAAAAGTTGCAGCATTCCGACGACGCACTCGTACGAATCCGGACGTGGCTGTCGAGGATAAGTGAGCACGAATCGGAGGAGACGGGCAACCAGGCGTCATAGCGATTTCGTGCCAAGTGGAGCAGTGGATCGCATCCGCTCATTGTGATCAACCTAAGCGTCCCAGGTGCCTCGTAACCTCCTGGGGTACGTGTGATGGTATTGCCGCATACGCCTTGTGCCGAACGTCATTCGGTGCAACCGCAACACGTCAAGTTGCCTCCACGCTGGCGAGGAGATCAATCACCATTGCGAGCGTCTCTGATGGGGTCGCCGTGTTGGCTCGAATCATCAGGGATCACCGGGAGCACAAGGAATGAAGGATGCCCGGAATCATGGAATATCGTCTGATGAGCGACGACGGGCGCCGTCGGCTCGACGAGGTGATTCACCCCCGTGTTCGGATTGGCGTCGAACAGCGGGAAGTTGCTCGACGAGATCTGCAGCCGCACCGCGTGACCCGGCCTGAAGAAGTAGCTCGTCGGTGAGAGCTCGATGGTCACGAATTGCCGCGATCCCGGCTCGACCAGCCCTTTCCGCTCCGGGCGATACTGCAGGCGAGTGACTCCGTCGCACACGTTCGTTGACGTCCCGTCCGGATGAACGTCGGTGAGTTTGGCTGTGAAATCGGTATCGACCGCCGACGTGGTTACCCACAGTTCGACGGTCACCGGACCAGTGATCTCGAATCCTGACTCGGAACGCTCTCCCGTGTAGACCAGCACGTCGTCGCGGGACTCGATCTCGGCCTGGTCGACGAAGCCCAGCGCCAGCTGCGGTTCGAGGAACGTGCCTCCCGCAGCGGGCACGGGGGCGCCGGGGTCGTAGCTGTAGTGGTCGCTCCGCTCGTCGAGCGGAAGGAGACCCGACAGCGTTCCGTCGCCTCCCGCGGAGTTCGCGGCACCAGCGCTGTGCAGGTAGAGGCGGGTCCACTGGGTCTCGGGCAGGGGCCACCGCTCCGCCTCACGCCATCGGTTCGCTCGCTGCACGTACAGCGAGAGGGGCGCGCGCGAGGACACCGGGCCATCTGTGACCTGTTCATCGAGCCACTCCCGCACGGGCTGGGGAGTCGGCGCCGCAGCGCGGTTCAGGAATCTGATGTCATCGAAGACGACCGGGGGTACCGGCTCATCCGAGGGTGCGGCGCCCAGGTGCGTGTACGGACCGACAACGAGTCGCTGCGGGGCCCCGCTCGCGACGGCGTTCACGTAGCTGCGGATAGTGCCCCGGATGAACAGGTCGGGCCAGTTGCCCATGTGCAGCCCGGGCAGTCCGACTCCAGCCGCAATGTGGCGTGTGTCGAGGGAAGCCCAGAAGGCATCCTCTGGATCCGGATGAGAGGCCCACTCTCGCACCCAGGGGGTGTATCGGCTGATCAGGTCGGTCAGCTCGTACATGGGCCGACGCACGAATCGATTCAGGGCCGCGGCCTTGTCGGCCGGGGTCGTCGGGCCGAACAGCTCCTGCAGGTCGGCGTCGTCCGGCCGGCTTCCCGTGCGCTCGAGCACGTTCTGCAGGATCGAGACCCCCGCCCACAGGTACATCACGTCGAGCTGGGCTTTCCCGGCAGCATAGAAGCCGAGTCCGTCGAAGGGTCCGCCCGAATCGCTCACCACGAATGCCTTGATTGCGGGATGCCGGCTCGCGAGTGCTCGCCACGACGTGAATCCAACCGCCGAATCCCCGACGATCACCACGTCACCGTTCGACCACGGCTGAGTGATGATCCACTCGATCGTGTCGAACGCATCATCGACGTCGTCTCGCCCGAGGTTGAACTCGCCTGCAGAATCGAACCGGCCGCGCACATCCTGGTCCACCCGCACATAGCCCGCTCGAGCGGTCGTGACCCCGGTCTCGAGCATCAGCGTCTCAGTGCTGTCCTTGGAGTACGGGGTGCGCGTTAGGACCGCGGGATAGGTGTCTCCCGCGTCCGGACGGTAGACGGTCACCGCCAGGTGCACGTCGTCGCGCATGGGCACCATCAGTTTGGTCGTGAGCACGGGTTCTCGGGACTCTTCTCCCACGGGTAGCCACATGCATGCAACGCTATCCGGCACCCGGACAAAGCCACTACGTACCGAAGTCGGTATCGCTCACGGAAGCAGGCTCGCCGCCCGTGCATTGAGCACCGCCTCGAACCGGCTCGATGCGGACAGTTTGCGCATGGCGGACGAGATGTACGCCTTGACGGTGCTCTCCTCGAGCCCGAGGCGGCGCGCTATCTGCGCATTGCGCAGCCCCAGGGCCACCAGCGCCAGGGCATCGCGCTCGCGCGGCGACAGAGTCACGGGTCGTCGGGCCGGCCCGGGGCCGATCAGCGCTTCCCCGAGTTCTTCGAGCTGCGCACGAACGAGCGGATCGTGTACGGACTGGGCGATCTCCCGCAGTTCCGCGAATCGGTGCCGCAGGTCGTCCACCGTGCGCGCGGAGTGCGCGTCGGTCTGCGGGGCCATCTCCATCACGGCGAGTCTTCGGTCGACCTCATCCTGCACCGACATCTCCCAACTCAGCGCGAACGCGACCTTCATCGCCGCATCGAGAGCGATGTCTCCGAGCGCCACCGCGCTGCGGTGCCCCCCGTACAGCACCGCGCGCACGTTGTCGTCGACGACAACGGGAATGGCGATCAGAGACACGATGTGCTCGGCGGTGACCTGGGGCTCGTAGCGCCGCGTGATCGACCGCGTGCGCTGATATTCGATCGCGTAGGCGGGGTGCCGAGTCGCCATCGCCTGCCCGCCGAGACCTTCCCGGGGCTCGATGACGAGGCCGTGGATCGACTGGCCTATCGTGCCCACAAAGCTCGATAACGGGGCGCCCGCATCGGTAGCCAGTCCACCGAATGTCACCGCGAACCGTGTCTTTCCCGCAAGCGAGTGCACTGCGCGATCCAGCAACGCGATGTCGCGAGCAGAGGTGCCGGAGTTCTCCCGCATCCGCCTATCTCCTTTGGTAGGTAGTCCAACTCTGCCGCGCACTCTTAGTGTTCCTCACGCAGCTTCACGCCGACATCAGGGAGATGACGATGACCTTCGCAACAACTCAGGGTGCGAACCATGCAGCGCTCACCCCGCTCAGTTTCCTGCGACGATCCGCGGAGATCTATCCCGACAAGGAGGCGATCATCTACGGTCGCCGTCGTCACACGTACCGGGAGTTCCGCGTCGAGGTCGAACGGCTCGCACTGGCCATCAGGGCGGCGATATCCCCCGGCGACCGGGTGGCGTTCCTGGCACCCAACGTGCCCGAGCTCCTGCTCGCCCACTTCGCTGTGCCCCTCGCCGGAGGTATTTTGGTGGCGATCAACTCCCGCCTCGCGCGCGACGAGGTCATCACGATTCTTGACCACTCCGATGCACGGCTGCTCTTCGTCGACTCCGAGTACTCCGCGTCCGTACGCGGCCTTGCGGAGACGTGCCCGGCACTCGACACGATCATCGAGATCATCGATGAGGAGTTCGGCCACGGAGCGGGAGAAGCGGGCCACACCCCGCTCGAGGTCATGCTCGCCCGGACCGCGACCACGACCGATCCGTTGCGATGGGAGATCGACGACGAGAACTCGGTGATCACGATCAACTACACGTCGGGAACCACCGGCAACCCCAAGGGCGTCATGTACACCCACCGCGGCGCCTACCTCAACGCGCTCGGCGAAGCGCATCACACCCGACTCGCGGACGACTCGACATTCCTGTGGACCCTGCCGATGTTCCACTGCAACGGGTGGTGCATGCCGTGGGCGGTCACGGCTGCCGGGGGGGCCCACGTCTGCCTTCGCGCCGTGCGGTCCGAGCCGATCTGGAGGGCGATCGACGACCTCAACGTCACGCACCTGTGTGGCTCGCCAACGGTGTGCAGCACGATCGCCAACGCGCCGGAAGCGCATCGGATCGATCGCCCGCTGCGCATCACAACCGCCGGTGCTCCGCCCACTCCGAGCATGCTCGAGCACCTCGAGGCGATGGGCATCCAGGTCGTTCACGTCTACGGCCTCACTGAGGCGTACGGTCCGTACACCGTGTGCGAATACCAGCCCGCGTGGGATTCGCTCTCCCCCGACTCGCGCGCACGAATGGTCTCGCGGCAGGGAGTGGCGATGGTGCAGGCCGAGCCGGTTCGAGTGGTCGACGAGGCTATGAACGATGTTCCGCGTGATGGCGAGGCCCTCGGTGAGATCCTGCTGCGCGGCAACAATGTCATGCTCGGCTACTTCAAGGACGAGGACGCGACGAACGCGGCTTTCGCCGGCGGCTGGTTCCACACCGGCGATCTGGGCGTGATGCATCCGGACGGGTACATCGAGCTGAAGGATCGGGCGAAGGACATCATCATCTCGGGCGGCGAGAACATCTCGACGGTGGAGGTCGAGGCGGCGATCAGCTCGCATCCCGCAGTGCTGGACGTCGCCGTCGTGGGCTTCGCCAGCGAGAGGTGGGGCGAGCGCCCGAAGGCATACGTACTGCTGCGTCCCGGTCGCGCCGTCAATGAATCGTCCCTTCTCGAGCACGCGCGCGGCACGATCGCGCGCTTCAAGGTGCCGGACTACGTGGTGTTCGTGGATACGCTCCCCCGCACTGCGACCGGAAAGGTCACCAAGGCGGCGCTGCGAGCACTCGACGACGTGCCGGCGCCGCGAACCTGAGGGGCGGCGGCCTCCCGCGATCTCAGACACCGAAAGCGCCGATCTTCGGCAACTCGTGGACGGATTTCCACCCGGGGCTTTGGGGCTCCTGCAGGTACGGCGCAAGTTGCTCGGCAGTGCGGAAGGTGATCCCCTCTACGGGGACCGTGCCCGGCGGGAACGACTCGAGAATCTCGTCGATCATCAGGGTCAGGTACTTGAGGAATGCCGCTACCGGGCGCTTGGCCTTCTGGGCGCTTGCGCGGCTCGGCTTACCGATCACCGCTTCCGGGGTGGCGAAGGCCTCGATCGCGTTGTGGCCCTGGCCCTCACTCCAGGTGTGGGGCCGGTGGAACCCCTCGACCGAATTGTCATAGTGGCCCTGCAGCGTGAGCCGCACGGGCTCGGCGTCCACGACCGCGTCCATATCCAGCATGTCGGGGAACAACAGCATCCCCACGGAGGTCTCAGCCTCGTCTGCATGAACGAAGTGTGTGGTCATCGAGTCGGGTCGGTCGGTCGGGATGAAGAACTCGCGCACCGTGCGGTGCCATTCCACGAGTGAGACGATCGCGGGAAGCTGGTATCGCTTGAAGAACTCTTGGATCGCCCCCTCGAGCATCCACCGTTGACCGTGACCGTTGACCAGAAGGATCTTCCGAAATCCGTCATCCCAGAGTCCGAGCAGGATCGCGATCACGGTCTCGCGCACGACGTCGTCGGGGAGGATGACGTTTCCCGGGATGCCGATGTGGTGGTACGGATGCCCGCCATAGATGAGCCCGGGATGCGCGAGCACGACTTCACGCCCGGAGCGAGCGGTGTGTCGGCGCACCGCCTCACATAGCTGCGTACAGATGAGCTGGTCGAAACCGCTGTTCGCGTGCACGCCATGGTTCTCCGTCGACCCCAACGGGACCAGCACGACGTCATTGCGGCGGCGCTTCTCGATGAGCTTCCCTCGCGGAGTGGTCTGGAGGTAGCTGCCCGCGCGCCCGAGCTCTGACTCGGACGGCACCTGGTATTCCTCGAGGATCGCATCGATCTCGTCAGCCGAGGCGTGCCACAGGGCATTCTTGAGTTCGCCCACCGTTGTCCCTCTTTCGAAAACCACTGAGGGTTCATCGGTCGTGTGCCATTCGTGCGCGGTCATGGTGTTCCCTTCGGGAGTCGAACTGTATACAGTTATTATCACGTTATACGTACGACGTGAAGCGATTTCCCCCGGTAATTACTAGATACATACGGATGCCGTGGCCCATTTCTAGGAGGACCAGTGAAGTATGAGACCAGCGGTGAAGCCAGGGCGGTAGCCGTGCGGCACCCCAAGAACTTCCCGGTGCACGCCGACAAGGCGATCATCGTCACTGGCGCCGCACGGGGACTCGGCAGATCGGTGGCGCAGACGCTGGTCTCCCAGGGCGCACGCGTGGCCCTCCTCGACGTGCTCGAGACCGAGCTACACGAGACCACGCTCGAACTGGGTGGGCCAGACCGAGGGTTGTTCGCCGTTCCCGTCGACCTCGCAGACTCGGAGAGCATCGAACGGGCTTTCGGCGAGGCGGTCGCGGCGCTGGGTAGTGTCGACGGTCTCGCAAACGTCGCGGGCGCTACGCGGCACGCCGACGCCCTCGAGATCGGCAAGGACGTCTGGGATTTCGTGCTCGGAATCAACCTCATCGGGACGCACGAGATGAGCCAGCGGGCCGGAAAGTACTGGCGCGATAGCGGTCGGGCCGGCGCCATCGTCAACGTCGCCTCCGAGGCAGGCAAGATCGGGCATAAGGAGTCGATCGCCTACAGCGCCAGTAAAGCCGCACTCATCAACGAGACGCGCATGATGGCGGAAGCCCTCGCCCCGTATGACATCAATGTCAATTGCGTCTGCCCCGGCGGACTGCCCACAGTCATGCTGCGCAAGTCCGCAGCGAATTACTCGCGGCTGACGAGCGAGGATGCCGATTCCATCTACACGCGAATCGTGTCCGACGGTGGCCAGCTCGGCCGCGCCATCGAGTTGGACGAAGTCTCGCGGGTCATCTCGTTCCTGCTGTCCGACTCCGCCACAGTGGTTCGCGGCCAGGCCATCAACGTCGACGCGGGTTCTACCCCGTATTGATCAGGACGCGACCATCCGGAGTGCCGACTGGATGTCGCTGGTGTCGAAGCCCCCATCGATGCTCGCTGTGAGCGTCACTGCTATGCGAGCCAGGTGCTGCGCGACGAGGGTCGACGCGGTCTCGGCATCGCCCCGCTCCGCGGCGTCGAGCACCGCACCGTGCTCGGGGAGGGCGAGCTGAAAGTGGGCAAGCGATATCGCACGGCTCTTGTAGTACTGTCTGCGGTATCTCTCCGCGTGATCAGCGAGTTCGATCACCGCAGTATGCACCTTCTCCCCCGCATGACGAGTAAGCAGTTCATGGAACCGCTGGTGCGTCTCCTCCATGAGCTCGACCTCGCCCGCCTCGCCCGCTCGTGTGTGCTCCGCGAGGAGCTCAGTGAGCTGCTGCAGATCATCGGACGTCAGGCGCGGCACACTCAGGCGGGTCGCCAGCGACTCCATAGTGATGCGAACCGTGTATAGCTGAATCAGATCAGTAAGGTCGAGTGGCGACACCCTGATCTTGCGGTTCAGTTCCGATTCCAGCAGGCCCTCCGTCTGCAGGCGCCTGATCGCTTCACGAAGCGGCGTTCGACCTACCTCTAGTTCGCGCGAGAGCACGGCCTGGCTGTAGCTGCGGCCCGCTTCGAGTTCGCCGCTCAGAATGGCCACGCGGAGACGCGCGTAGGCATCTCGCGGCCGAACGCGCATGTCTGCCGCACCATCGACGAAGGTGGGATCGGTCATCGACTCCCCTTACCCTCACGCGAACAATGCAACAAAAGCGTACGGGAGTCTGCGCCGTGCGATCACACCGCTAGCGAGCGGACAGCTCGAGTGCCTTGAATCGTTGCATGTTCTCCGTGATCGCGATTTCGACGGGGATCCGCTCCATGCTCGACGCGCCGTAGAACCCATCGATGCCTCGAGTGTGTCCGAGCAGGTACTCGACGTCCGTCGGCAGAGCGAGCGGACCTCCATGGCTGATGACCATGACATCGGGATTCACTGCCTTCGCCGCATCGTGGATCTCCTGCGTGCGTTCCACGGCCTCTTCAAGAGTCATCGACGACCTGGCACCGACCATGCCGGAGATCGTGCGGCCCACATGAGCGACGACGATATCGGCGCCGGCCCTGGTCATTTCGGCCGCCTGGTACGCGTCGAATGCATAGGGCGTCGTGAGGAAGTCGAGTTCGTGGGCGAGCGCGATGAGTTCGATCTCCTTGTCATAGCCCATGCCCGTCCACTCCAGTTGCTCACGGTATCCGCCGTCGAGGATGCCTACGGTCGGAAAGTTCTGGATACCGCTGAATCCGATCTCACGCAGCTGCTTCAGGAATACCCGCATGATGCGGAAAGGGTCCGTGGCGCACACGCCCGCGATTACGGGAGTGTCGACCACGACCGGCAGCACCTCGGCGGCCATATCGACCACTATGGCGTTCGCATCACCGAAAGGCATCGTGCCCGATGACGAGGCACGTCCGGCCATCCGGAACCTGCCTGAATTGTAAACAATGATCAGGTCCGCCCCGCCGGCCTCCTCACATTTGGCGGAAAGGCCCGTGCCCGCTCCGGCGCCCATGATTGGTCGCCCGGCTGCCACCTCGGCGCGAAGGCGCTGCAGTGCTTCAATGCGAGTGATCATGCTTCTCCTTGTACATCTGGTCCAGTCGGTTAGCGAGCGCCGCGGCGAACGAGGCGTCGTTGATGTGGGCGTCGATCTCGATGAGATCGAATCGGGGATCGAGATGGGCTCGAACGCCGTCGATGAGGGCGCGGTCGGCAGCCGGATCGTGGAACGGGTTGCCTGCGCGGCCCAGGCTGGAGAGACCCTGCAGTGGCGCGTAGACCGCTCCCGGGCCGTGGGATTCATTGAGCTTCTCGGCGAGCAGCCGGCCGATCGCTGCGCTCTCGCGAACGTTGGTGCGCATCAGTGTCGAAGACGATGCGTGCCCGTACAGCTGGCGCCCCCTGAAGTGCGGAGGGATGCTCTCCACTGCTCCGAAGTTGACCACGTCGAGGCCTCCGAGCGAGAGAACCTGCGGCAGCCCGAGCCTCCCCGCTGCTGACAACCGGTCCGGCCCGGCGGAGCGGTGGCCCCCGACGAGCTCGTCGGCGAGCTCGGTCGGCGTCAGATCGACGACGGCGTCGACTACCCCTTCAGCAATGAGCTGCTCGAGCGCCCGGCCCCCGCTGCCATTGGCGTGGAAAACCAGCACCTCGTAGCCCCTGTCCCGCAGGTCGCTGGCGAGAGCATCGGCTCCGGGAGTCGTGATGCCGAACATAGTGAGGGCGACGATCCTGGAGGGTCGGGTGAGGGTGGAGCTCGCAGCCCTGGCCATGGCGACGACCGCAGCCGCGGACTGGGCGATCTGACGGGCCAGGAGGTAGTTGACGCCCGCGATATCCGTGACCGAGTGGATGAGCGTGATGTCGCTGTTGCCGATGAAGGCAGCAACACCCCGGCTGGCGGTGGAAAGCATCACTTTGGGCACCCCGATGGGTAGTGCCCTCATCGCCGACGTCGCGAGTTCAGTGTTGCCCGAACCGCCCATCCCGATGACGCCGTGAACGCGACCCTCTGCGTGTAGCTGCTCAAGGATTTCCGTGACGCCGCGGCTCGTCGTGGCCAACGCACTGGCCCGGTCCCCGCCCGGCGACGCACCGACCGCCCCGCCTCGCGTCGCGAGCTCTCGTGACGTGATGTCTGCGGCCGGATGATCGTGCACCGTCGTGGAGGCGTCCACGACGGTGACGTGGGCGCCGGCGGCCTCGAGCTCCGAGCGCAAGAGGGTGAATTCCTGCAGCTTGGTGTCGAGGGTGCCGATGACCACGATCTCAAGGTCACGCCCGTCGTCATCCATGGCTAAAATATATACACTTTTAGGATCGCGCACAACGCTCATGCCGTTTGATCGCTGTTTTCGCGGACTTGAGGGTCAATTTCTGGATATTCTTTCTCTCAAACTGGAGGCTGAGGCCCATGACAACCACTGACATACTCCGCATTGCAGTGATCGCCGGCGACGGAATCGGCACGGAAGTGATGCCTGCTGCGCTCCGGTGCCTTCGGCTCGTTGCCGAGCGCCACGCCCTGCGCTTCGACTTCACCGAGTACGACTGGGGCTCGGATTATTACCGCGCCCACTCCCGGATGATGCCCGTCGACGGGCTCGACCAGCTCGCCCGGCACGACGCCATACTGCTCGGAGCGGTCGGTGCTCCCGATATCCCTGACACCGAGACGCTGTGGGGCTTGCTCATCCCGATCCGCAGGCAGTTCGAGCAGTACATCAACCTCCGGCCGGTCAAGAGCCTGCGAGGGGCCCCGTCGCCACTGATAAGCGACAGGCCCGTCGACTTTGTCATCGTGCGCGAGAACAACGAAGGGGAGTACTCGGAGATCGGCGGTCGCACCTATCGCGGACTGCCGCAGGAAACGGCGCTGCAGACCTCGGTGTTCACGCGGCACGGCATCGAACGGGCCGCGGGGTTCGCCGCGCGACTGGCCTCCCAGAGACGCAACCTGGTCACATCGGCGACGAAGAGCAATGGCATCGTGCACACCATGCCCTTCTGGGACGAAGTGGTGGCCCAGACCGTGAAGAAAGTTGATGGCGTGCGGCTCGAGAGCGTGCTGGTAGACGCCCTGGCGGCCAAACTCGTGCTGCGTCCGTGGGACTTCGATGTTATCGTCGCGTCGAACCTGTTCGGCGACATCCTCTCCGACCTGGGCTCTGCGCTCACCGGGTCGATCGGCGTCGCTCCCAGCGGCAATATCAACCCGGAGCGTCGACACCCCTCCATGTTTGAACCGGTTCACGGCTCTGCGCCCGACATCTCCGGACAGGATCTCGCCAACCCGGTGGGGCAGATGTGGGCCGTCGCGATGATGCTCGATCACCTCGGCCACAACGCGGCCGCGGCGGACCTTCGCTCGGCATTCGAAGTCGTTCTGGCCCGCGGAGAGAGCACACTCGACCTCGGCGGTCGGCTCGGCACCCACGCATTCACCGACGCTGTCTGCGCCGAACTCTCGGCATGACGCCGACCAGACAAGCGCCCCCTCGCCGCGTGTGTGGCGAGGGGGCTTTTTCGACGCCACCAGTTTCAGGAGTGGATGTCGCTCAGAAACTTCTGGGTAGTGGGGTGCGACGGATTCTGGAAGACGACGTCGGGCGCGCCCTCCTCGACGATCTGTCCGCCATGCATGAAGATCACCCGGTCGGCCGCCCGTCGCGCGAAACGAATCTCATGCGTGACGCAGATCATGGTCATACCCGCGGCCGCGAGGTCGGTCATGACCTTCAACACCTCGCCCACAAGCTCGGGGTCGAGAGCCGAGGTCGGCTCATCGAACAGCATCACCTTGGGCTTCATGGCGAGGGCACGGGCAATCGCCACCCGCTGCTGCTGCCCACCCGACAACTGCGACGGATAGGAGTCGCGCTTGTCGCCGAGACCCACACGGTCCAGCAGTGTCTCTGCCTCGTGCACCGCCTCGGCTTTCGGCCTGTTCAGCACTCCGACGGGAGCCTCGATGATGTTCTCGAGCACCGTCAGGTGAGGGAAGAGATTAAAGCGCTGGAAGACCATCCCCGTTGCCAGACGCTGCTTGGCCGCCTTCGTTGCACTGAGCTCCCGGTACCCACGACGGAACGGCTCATAGCCGATGAACTCACCCTGAACCGAGATCACCCCGCTGTCGATCGTTTCGAGGTGGTTGATCGCGCGCAGGAGCGTGCTCTTGCCTACGCCCGAGGGACCGAGGAGACACACGACCTCGCCGGCATAGACGTCGAGGTCGACGCCGCGCAGCACTTCAACCGATCCGAAGGACTTGCGCACATTGCGCGCGCTCACCAGAGGCTCAGACATTGTTGTTCCTTTCAACGAGTGCGGGTTGCGATGTTGCCCTGGTGCGCCCGCGGGAGATCCACGGGACGAGACCGGCGAGCCACACCTTTCCGAGAGAACGCGGCTGGGTCGCGAGCACGCCTGCGTCGAACTTTCGCTCGATGAAGTACTGGATGATGCTGAATCCGGTGATTAGGACCATGTACCAGAACGCCGACGCGAACAGGGTCTCGATGACCTGAAGGTTCAGCGCGGAGATGCCCTGGGCCACGTAGACCAGCTCGGGATAGGTCACGAGCGAAGCCAGCGACGTCGCCTTGAGCATGCCTATGAACTGGTTGCCCATGGGCGGGATGAGAGACTTCATGGCCTGCGGAAGCACGATTCGGCGCAGGATGCGCGCTGGCGACATCCCGAGCGCTGCGGCTGCCTCGCCCTGTCCGACGTCGACGCTCTTCAAGCTGCCCCGGATGAGCTCGGACACGTAAGCTGCCTCACACAGTGCCAGGCCGAGGAAGGCGGCGAGCAGCGGCGTCATCACCACGTTAGTGCTCTCGTCGAAAAACACCACAGAGGTGAAGGGGATGCCGACGGTGACCCGCGGGATCAGGAGGGCGAAGTTGTACCAGATCACGAGCTG
>Ga0247741_1000533_pt1 | contig 21735 bp, 29 predicted proteins | sample UWRJL213509R2_FD_180945 | JGI IMG/M metagenome (GOLD analysis project Ga0247741, IMG submission 180945) | Plant litter microbial communities from Arlington Agricultural Research Station in Wisconsin, United States - UWRJ-L213-509R-2 | ecosystem: Environmental > Terrestrial > Plant litter >... | reverse complement strand
TTGCATTTCTAGGTTATCGGCACTGTCCTATGGTTAGAAACACAAACCTAGATAATTCAAAGTCCGGCCATCTGTCAGGTTTAGAAAATAATCTGAGTTTTCAAACGCTGCGGGATGTCATCCAATAGTACAGTATACAGATACTTATCTCAATGCGGTGAAGTGATTCCACGAAGTACCGGAGAAGACACGTCAAGCACAGCGATTTCGACCGCAATAAGTTAAATTACGTGCACAGCTTCCATTTAGATTTGCAAGCTTATAAGAGGCTTGACTATACGGCGAAAGGAAACCAACAGAAATTGACCCTCGATTTTGTGTATCCCGACTCACTTGTAATCTATCGCAAACTATGGCTAGTAATGCTTATATAGATACCGGATCATCTACCCCAGGACCAGGCGGTGATATTGGTATGTCTATCGTCCAAATTTCTCCTTCTGTATGTAACACTAATGTTAAATCGCTTAGATATTGCCACTGAGCTCACCCTAGGGGACGCGTCCTGTATGACTGCAATTGAGTCCTTCACATCGCTTGTAACTCATGGTAAAGGCGGAGAGACCCTTATGGAAAACAATCGTGACAGTCTGGATGCTGTAGCTGGTACGCACACTGAATCAAAATTACAATCCATTGTACCTTATTCTCATCTGCATTTGTTTAGAATTTGCGCCTAAGTGCACTGTACTCGTTGAGGAAAATGCTACGCTTGATAGAATGGTGTCTGAACAGGAGATTTCCGAGAGGGTAGTCCAGCAGGTGGCAGCGCCAGATGGTGAAACTCGCGATGAAAATACAAATCTCCGACTATTTATAACGGGTAAGGTCATCAGCCTAAACCACGATCTCTATACAAAATTACAATTATTGATTATATACAGGTCGGGAATTGATGAAGCGTGGAATTGAGCAGGCAATGCGTTTCAAAAGCTCGGGAAATTTGGCTGAAATCATGGAGGCCATTTCCGTCCAGCAGCAGGCAGTTCAGCTGACCCCCCCTGGCCACGCTGACATGCCGATGTATCTGAATAGCCTTGGAAGTTCATTTATGGGTCGCTTTGAACGCACAGGCAATGTATCTGACATCTTGGAGGCTGTCTCAGCCCACCAGCGAGCAGTCCAGCTCACCCCCAATGACCACCCTGACATGCCGTCACTGCTGAATGATCTTGGGAATTCCCTTACCCGTCGCTTCGAGCGCACAGGCAATATCTCTGACGCCTCAGATGCCATCTCAGTCCAGCGGCGAGCAGTTCAAATCATACCCAATGGCCAGCCTAACATGCCAGGACTTCTCAGTAACCTTGGGATTTCCCTTGCACGTCGCTTCGAAAGCACAGGCAATTTCTCTGACATCTCGGAGGCCATCTCCATCCAGCAGCGGGCATGTCAACTCACTCCCAATGGCCACTCTAACATGCCCGCACGGCTGAACAATCTTGGAAAATCTTTAATGGATCGCTTCGAACGCACAGGTGATGTCTCTGACGTTTCGGAAGCCATCAAAAACTTCCATCAAGCAGCCCAAGTCACCCCTAACGGCCACTCTGACATGCCAGGATGGTTGAATAACCTTGGAAGTGCCTTTAAACACCGTTTCGGCCACACAGGCGATATTCTCGATATCACGCAGGCCATCTCGGTCTTACAGCGGGCAGTTGCACTCACCCCCAATGATCACGCCAATATGCCAATGTGTTTGAATAACCTTGGGAATTCCCTTAGAAGTCGCTTCGACCGCACAGGAAATTTGGCTGACATTGTGGAAGCAATTTCAGTCCAGAAGCAAGCAGTTCAGTTCACCCCCCATGGCCACCCCATGATGCGAATGTGTTTGGATAACCTTGGGGGTTCATTTGGGCGTCGCTTCAATCGCACAGGCGATTTCTCCGACATCTCGGACGCCATCTCAATCCAGAAGTGGGCAGTGCAACTCACCCCCAAGGGCCACGCTGACATGCCAGCGCGGCTAAATAATCTTGGAATTTCATTTAACAGTCGCTTCAATCGCACAGGCGATGTCTCTGACGTCTCGGAGGCCATTTCCATCCAGCAACAGGCAGTGCAGCTCACCCCCAGCGGTCATGCTGACATGCCAGTATTCCTCTATAACCTCGGAATTTCCCTTGCACGTCGATTCAGACGCACAGGCGACTTCTCTGACATCTCGGAAGCCATTTCCATCCATCAGCGGGCAGTTCAGCTCACTCCCAATGGCCACGCTAACATGCCAGGAAGGCTGTGTAGTCTTGCAAATTCATTTCTGGGTCGCTTCGAACGAACAGGCGATGTCTCAGACGTCTCAGAAGCCATTTCCATGAATCAACGAGTAGTTCGCCTCACCCCCAATGCCCACGCTGACATGCCAAGACGACTGAAAAGCCTTGGGAATTCATTTCTGAGTCGCTTCGAACGCACAGGCGATTTTTCTGACGTCACGGAAGCCATTTCCATCCATCAGCAAGCTGTTCAACTCACCCCCAACGACCACGCTGAAATGCCAACGTATCTGAATGAGCTGGCATCTTCATTTCTGGCTCGCTTCAAACAAACAGGCGATCTCTCTGACATCTTGGAAGCCATTTCTAACCATCAGCGGGCGCTTCAACTCACCCCCAATGACCACGCCGACATGCCGTTGTATCTGAATAACCTTGGACTTTCATTTCTGGCTCGTTTTGTGCGCACAGGCGATCTCTCTGACGTCTCGGAAGCCATCTCTCTCCATCGGCAAGCAGCCCAACTCACCCCCAATGACCATCCTAATATGCCGCTACAGCTGAATAACCTAGGAAATTCCCTTGGACGTCGCTTTGAACACAAAGGCGATGTCTCCGATGTCTCTGAAGCTATCTCAGCGCAGCAACGAGCAGTTCAACTCATCCCCAATGGTCACGCCGACATGCCATTGTATCTGAATAACCTTGGAAATTCTTTTCAACGCCGTTTCAAACACACAAGCGAAGGCTCTGATATCTCGGAGGCCGTCTCAGTCCAGCAGCTCGGAGTTCAATTCATTCCCAGTGGCCACCCTAGTCTCCCGGTATCGCTGAATAACCTCGGATATTCACTTCTGCTCCGCTACGAACATATAGACAATATCTCTGACTTGTATACCGCTATATCGACATTTCAAAAGTCAGCAACAGCATTTGGGCCTCCTTCTTGGCGCCTCCGAGCTGCTCGTCAATGGGCACATCTCTGCAAGATTCATCGCCTCCCGCATACTCTAACGGCGTATGGTGTTGCACTTGACCTTATTGCGCAGATCGCAGGTTTGGACCGTACCATCCAACAACGTCACACAGATCTCATTGAAATCTCGAGTTTAAGCACAGACGCTGCTTCAGCTGCATTTACTCTAGGCAACGTTGAGAAAGCTCTTGAATGGCTTGAACAAGGTCGTTGTCTTGTCTGGAACCAACTCAACCAGCTTCGCACACCCCATGACCATCTTCGTGCCCATGATAAACGCTTGGGCCAACGATTGTCGGATATCTCAGGCGCGTTAGAGGCATCCGGATCCCGTCGTGGACCAGAAAGCTTGACCCGAGAAGCTTCGCTGTCGCAGAAAATGAGCTTGCAAGAAGAAGCCCACGTTCACATCAGGCTTTCCCGCGAATGGAGCGAGCTGCTTGAAGAAATTCGTCGCATTCCAGATTTCCATGACTTCCTTCGACCGCCTCAGGCATCAGACCTTCTTACACGCCTCCCACCTGATGGCATCGTAATTCTTATCAATGTTCACAAAGACCGCTGTGACGCCCTGGCGCTTATCTCGGGCGTCGGAGCCCCTATGCACATTCCTCTTGACATCACTCACGACAAGGTGTCTAAGCTCAAAGAGCATCTGCGTCTTTTCCTTTCATCCCATGGAGTTCGCATGCGAGAAGTTGATCGTGCCACACGCCCAGCTCCGCGTCCCGATGCCGAAAAGCAGAGTGATATATATTTTGTTCTCAAGATACTCTGGCTGCAAGTAGTGAGGCCAATTCTGGATGCTCTTGCGTTCTCCGTGAGTGTTTCCTAGCTCATGGCATTTATTTTCGTTAATATTTTTGTCAAAGTCTACTGCCAGATCAGATCCAGTTCGAATCTGGTGGTGTCCAACTGGCCCCCTCGCATTTCTTCCACTCCATGCCGCAGGAATATATAGTCGGACTGAGCGATCTCCTCCAGGCTCATGCATTTCTGATTTTGCAATCTCGTCATATACACCCACTGTCAGCTCGCTTATCGAGATGCTTAAGAAACCTGCCAGTGAACAACCCGCATCATCGAAGCTTCTTATCATTAGCCAACCGAACACACCTGGCTGCTCCGCAATCCCAGAAACCACGAACGAGATGAATTGCATATGGAGAACGACTGGAGCATCCAATGACGGGTCTCTATGTCTAGAAGGAGAACTCGCCTCGCTCAGCCGAGTTAAATTGGAGATGGAATCACATGGGTCGATTCATCTTGCATGTCATGCCAGTCAGGATCTTGAGAACCCTCTCAAAAGCGGCTTCTACCTGCACGACGGACGACTCGAGAGATTTCGGAAATCATAAAGCAGAAATTTGCTGTCCGCGAGTTGGCATTTTTGTCGGCGTGTCAGACGAGCACAGGCGCTGAGGATCTTTCAGAAGAGGCAGTTCACCTCGCAGCTGGGATGCTCGCGGCTGGATATCGAAGCGTGGTGGCGACAATGTGGTCCATCAAGGATCGGTACGGCCCCGTGGTGGCGGAAAGCTTCTACAAATATCTTATGGAGAAAGGAGAGGCGTCCGAAAAAACACAACTCGACACCAGGAGTGCTGCATATGCTCTCCATTCTGCCATTCAGGGTATACGAGAGACGCTTGGTGATACAGAAGAAGGTCTTCTGACATGGGTACCTTATGTTCATTTTGGTTATTGATTTCTCTTTCTTTCTTTTTTTTTCGTTTTTTGTAGTGGATTGAGTGGGCTGGATGATCGATCATCTATTCACCTTGATAAATCGTCTAATGCATTGGTGAAATATTTCCAAAACATATAACCTATCACTACGTGAATCGGCAGAGTAGGAACAATGGAGGCCTTTTCTTTGGGGTTAGCAGCCAAAACCTCCATCATCCCTACGCCCTGAAGACAGGACGAGTCACACCGTCGTCTGCTTCATCCCCAACCTAGTGCCACTCATGCACATCCTAACGTGAACTGCCAGGGCAAGATGCTTGCGCTCAGACTGTCTTTTGTTGAGCTCCTTGTATAGTACTTGTAAATCGCCACCACAGAGAATTTGCAGTATAGATGAAATTTTTCGGACGGACGGAGTAAACGACGAGCCGATGCATAAGTGCAACGGGGTTGCGCGTGACCTCTTTCATGAACGCTGGGTCACGATTCCGAGAGATCCACAATGACCGCTCTTCGCGACGTCCACAGCGATCCCGTCCAAAATATGATATGGCCATTTCGTGCGGTCCTAATGTAGGAAACGACTAGAATGCATGTATTAGTTGAAGTAGGTGATAGAAAGGAGTAACGCGAACAAGTACATATGTTTTGGGGATTAGGGCGTATCCATCCATAGGATATGACCTATACGGTCCACCAGGGTCTGGATCTCCAGGAACGAGCCGTCGATAAATGTTCGGCAGCGTTGGAGTTTGGGTCCAGGATTGACGAGAACAGAAAAAAAAGGAGAATGTAATATATGCTCTTGGTGTTGGTGTAACCGTCGTCGACATCCAGATCGACTTTCCGTTAAAAATGCAAGGAAGCACAACGCATCCATCGTCGGACGAGATATGTCAGTGTCTTGAAGATTCAACCGATACTTCGTTCATCGAACTTCAACGAGCTGGTGGGTCGTACCCCGCGTGCGCCGACACCTCATAGTCATAAAGGCGGCCTGAACGACCGACATCATGGGCATCGGTTGGTACCCGCGTAGAACAGAAACTGCGGTGGTTGAAGTTGTGGTAGTCGGCTCTTCCAGCGAGAATTCCACCAAAGCTGTTCAACGGGTACGAGCAGCGCATAGGCGAACCCGAGGACGAGGAGGGCCCACCATCTGCCATCGCCATAGGTGAACGCGTAATAGATCAAGGCGTTTCCTGAATATGAATGAGGATGTCGAATATGTTGCAGGTTTGGGGTCAAATTTCCACCAGCACCAGGGCCTTCCGCCTTCACCACCGAAGCAGGGGACTCCACACCAGCCAGCGCAAATGTAGGCGCTGCCGCCGAGCCGTGGAGGAGTTGAAGGTGCTTTAGCGTATGTCCAGGCCAAAGCTGGGCCAGAGCCAGAGGTATTCAACGTTGGACTTGGCCTCTGAAAGTGAACATGAGTCGAAAGGATCATGGATGTTCGAAGACCAGGTGCAATGACCTATCCGGATTGACGAATGTTTGAGTGTGTTCGTCATTGTACCACGCGCGATGGAGTTCGAGATGTTCGATGAGAGCCGTGATTTCTACCGAGATTCTTTTCACCACAGTTAGAGGGTGTATGCGGCCTCTGAGTGGTCGATCTAGCCCCCCTGAAGCTTCCGATGCAAGGGCTCGATGCGACAGCAGCCTTCTCATCTTCATATGCCCCTCCCGCCCCTCCCAATGCCTAGATACGCCCACCACGTCCTATGAGCGATGTTTCTCCTACACCTCGCTTGGGCGTAGCAGAAGCCATGGGGGAGGAACGCTGCTACCAGGGCAGGTATGGGTCCAAGGATGCTGGTGGTTATTGGGACCATTTGCGTTCCCCGAGTGGGTGGAGGTGGTTATAGTGCCCAAGGCTGAACCAGAAAGGAGGTTCTAGGACTGGAGGAGGTACGGAAAGGAGTTCAGAACATATGTTTGCGACGAGGAGAGGGAAAAATATCTGATGATTGAATTTTCTTCCACCTTGAGTCTAAGTTTGACCTAGGACACATCAGACCAAAGTTGAACGTTAAAGGACAGTAGACAAAAAACGTACATTATCCGACGCAAAAGAGCGTACAGTCCGTCCCTTGGCACCGATATGCGCGCGCGATGAGATTCGAGATGTTCGGTTTGAGCGCCATGAGTTCTACTGATGTTCCCTTTGCCATAACAAGCGGGCGTATCCGGCCTCGGAGTGGTCGACCCAGCCCATGAACTTTCAATGCAAGGATTCAACGCGAACACATCCTCGTCTTCATACGCCCCTCCTGCACCTCCGATGCCAGCATACGTTCCATTCACAGCATGTCAGGTCGTATGAGCGGTGTTCCTCGCGCAGCAGAAGCCATGGTTGAGGAACATTGCTACGAGGGCGAGTATGGGCCGAGTACGCAGAGTGTTATTGAGAGCGTTTGGATGTGCAAAAGGTGTTCGAGTGGGTGGATGTGGTTGTAGAGCCTGTGCCTGAGCCAAAAAGGGGGCCCTAGATCTTGAGGAGGAACGAGTAAGTGTTGAATCTGGAATGAAACATGGACCAGTGACCTACGACACGTCAGATGCAAAGTTCAAATACAGCAGACAGGAAAAAACGTACATGATCATACAGTCCGTCCCGTGGTATCAAGAACCCCGACGTCCTCTGCACGCTCCTCCGTGTCAACCCTTTCACAGTCCGAACCGCGATAAACGAACACAACGTTTGAGGTTTGGGCTTCGCAGGCATGCGTATCTGTGTGCTTTTGGAAGTCAACGAGGATCGTTCGTTCCGTCGGATATACGCCCTGGGCAACAGAAGGAAGGGACGTGGCGAGTTGTGTAGAGGCATTATACGGCCATCCCACCGAGAGGATGTAGAGCGACAGAACTAGAGTGAATGGCGTCAGACCCAGAGGCATCTTCAGTGAGAACGAGGGACATACATTTGACCCGTATCGAGGCTAATAATACAGGTCTAGGTAATAAGATGGGCCGTTTGCTTGATCGCTATCGCACGGGCTGTACAGCTGTGTCACATTGGAAGATGATGAGCATTGGCCCGGGCCGTGCGGCCTATAGTACTCAGACTACAAGGTTGTGTGGGTGATGGACGAGACGACGACGACGACGTATTTGATGTGAGTAAATATGTAGATGGCATTGGCCACTGAGAGATGGTGTGCGCAATCGATGACGTAGGGTGATTTCTTGCCCACATCTCGCCGCAAACGTACTGAGGCTTTCGACTGAAATCTTGAAACTGCGGATACGTGGCTGTTGGTATGGGATTCCAAACAGTGGTGGCATGGCAGACACTTGAGCGAGTAACCAGCTTAGGAGACGAAGCCCACTATGAACACCTGTTGTAAATGAGGCAGTGGCCAGGATGGGTGACATGCTTATATTGGACAAAGTATAAGCACTTATTATATCTGTATGAAAGGTACGAGCCCTGAAGGCGATGCATGTCTGATGCGAGTTACGACTTAATAAATAAGGCCCACAAATATCTCATGGCGTATGCACCAATCCGGAGTCCTTTGTTCTAGTGCCCGCATATATACATGGGTGGTCAACGTGGCTGGTTTCACCGTTCATCTACCTCAGGACCGGCTGGAAACATGGGTAATTCGATCCTTAAAAATTTATCTCTTCCATCCCTTTGACACTCCCGTTGAATCCCAAAGATAATACCACCAGGTTTCGCGAAGACATGTCCCATGCAGGCACAATCAACCGGTTTTCACAACGTGTCTCCGAGGGCGGAGACATCGCTAGCGCTCTGCAGTTCGATCATGCTGCCAAAGCTGGTAAGTACACCTGTGCGTGCATAGATTAACTACCTTCCTTATCCTTTCAATCTTCTAGATCATACACTCAAAGCCCGACCCATGGAGAATGTTAATAGCTACGCATCTAATCAAGACCTTAATGGGACAACAGGCAATCATTTGCCAAAGATAGCTGGTGAAGTTGTTGATACAAATGCGAGTCTCGAACTCTATATAATGGGTGCGTTCGTCGGGTAATTAATGTTTCTTACTCTAAAGATCATTGATGTCAGACTTCCAACTTCAATGCGCAACGGAGAAGTCAGACTTTCTATATCTTAACTCAGTCAAACCCGTACTTTCTGGATCTACGGTTGAGGTTTTGTTGCTGGAAAAGGACTCACCAGAGACACGAAAGCAAGCATCACCTGTGCAACTGTAAGAGTTCATTGGAAATAAATTTAAATTTACGTCTGACAATGACTTCGTTTCAAAAGGATGGATGTGGATAGCTTGAAAATTGTGGCTACATCCGAAGAGTTGCCGGAGTTTGCGTTCACAACTTTGACAAAAGATGAGTTAACTGCAGGGTTAGAAAGACGTGAGTTTTAATTTGGGTTTTCCTTAAATGATGGCTTACTCGAATCTATGCGGCAAAATATAAGGAACAACCAAGAGCTTCACGACTGACGCAAATGTGCCGACACTAGAATTGTCAGTCATATCCGCCAGTATTCCTCAAGAAGACCAGATAAAAGACGGCTGTGATGAAGAGCTAGACCTAGGTAAGCATGAACTGTAGCTCTTGAAGAAATTAAATATATATGTGTATGCAGCTGGGACATTATTCAACCATGGAATCGACTTGATTGAAGACTTTGAACGCACAGGCAGTCTACCCGACATCTTCGACACCATCTCAATCCACCGGCAAGCAATTCAATTGACGCCCGATGACCGCCCTGCCAGGCCATTTCAGCATTGCTTTAAACGCACAGACGATGTCTCTAACCTTATGGAAGAGACTTCAAATAAGCAGCAGGAAATTCCACTCACTCCAAACGGTCACCCTCACATGAAGACCAAGTCGAATAACCTCGGAGGCTCGTTCCTCCAACGCTTTACACGTACAGGCAATGCCTCTGATCTCACAGACGCCATCTCAATCCAGCAGGTGGCAGTCCAAAAATTGGTTTCACGTTTGAAATACCGTAAGTGCCATAGTATAATCTGAGATTTGTTCAAACGATCGCTAATTTATTCCATACGAAAAATCCTATCAGGGGTCACTCCTGCTACGGGCGTGTCAGCACTCAAGTTGAAATTCCTGGTTAATGGAATTTCTCGAGAGGAGCATAGGCAAGACGGCGATAGATTGCGAGCAATAGGTAAGTTCGAGTTGTGACCCCTAAGAAAATAAAATATTGAATATGTACAGCTGAGGAATTAAGAAACCTTACATTTGATCGTAAAAACAGCTTTGAAAGCATGGGGAATCTGCCCAAGATTTTGGAAGATATTTCAGTCCTGCAGCAAGGAGTCCAAATCACCCCAAATGGCCACGCCGATATGCCTAATAAACTCGGGAAATTATTTCTGCATCGCTTCGAACGCAGAGATGAGGTGGCTGACATCATGGAGGCAATCTTACTCCAGCGACGGGCAGTGCAACTCACCCCCGATGGTCACCCTGACATGCCAAATTTACTGAATAGCCTCGGAAATTCACTTTTGCATCGTTTCGAACGCGCAGGCAACATCTCAGACATCTCGGAAGCCATCTCTGTTCAGCAGCAAGCAGCTCAACTCACGCGCAACGGTCACCCTGACAAACCGACATGGCTGAAAAATCTTGGAAAATCATTTCTACGTCGCTTCGGACACACAGGCCATCTCAGCGATATCTTAGAGGCCATCTCAATCCAGCAGAATGCAATTCAACTCACCCCCAATGACCATGCTGACATGCCAGAATTACTAAGTAATCTTGGAAGTTCATTTCGGCGTCGCTTCGAGCGCACAGGCGATATCTCGGACATCTCGGAAGCCATAACTGTCCAGCAGCAAGCAGTTCAGCTCACCCCCTACGGCCACCATGGCTTACCGGCGTGGCTGAATAACCTTGGAATTTCGTTGATGGGTCGCTTTGAACGCACATGTGATGTCTCTGATATCTCGGAGGCCATTTCAGTCCAGCAGAAAGCGGCTCAACTCATCCCCGACGGCGACTCCGACATGCCAACATTATTGAATAATCTTGGAATTTCATTTCTTCGTCGCTTCGAACACAGAAGGGATGTGTCTGACATCTCTGAAGCAATCTTAGTCCAGCAGAAAGCAGTTCAACTCACCCCCAATGACCACGCTAGTATGCCAGCTTGGCTGAATAACCTTGGAAATTCATTGCTGCGTCGCTTCCAATGCACAGGCGATGGACCTGACATCTCTGATGCCATCTCAGCACATCGACGAGCAGCCCAACTCACCCCCAATGGCCATGCTGACATGCCTGGACGCCTGAATAATCTCGGAATTTCATTGCTGCGTAGCTTCGAACGGACAGGGAATGACTCTGATGACTCCGAAGCCATCTCCGTCCAACAGCGAGCAGTTGATCTCACCCCCCATGACCATCCTCAAATGCCAGCACAACTGAATAGCCTTGGAAATTCGTTCATGGCCCACTTCAAATGCACAAGCGATGTCTCTGATATCTCTGAGGCCATCTCGGCATATGAGCGCGCAATTCAACTCACCCCCAATGGTCACGCTGACATGCCGACATGGCTGAACAACCTCGCAAATTCATTTTTGCATCGCTTCAAATGCACAGGCAATGTCCAAGACCTATTCACCACCACCTTGACTTTTCAGAAGTCAGCAACAACATTTGGACCCCCTTTTCCTCTCCTCCATGCCGCTCGATACTGGGCACAAATATCCAAGCTTCTCTCTCTCCCTCAAACGCTAACAGCGTATAATGTTGCACTTGACCTCATAGCGCAGATCGCAGGTTTAGACCGTACCATTCAACAACGTCACACACATCTCATTGAAATCTCAAGTTTAACCACAGACGCTGCTTCAGCCGCACTGACCCTAGGTGATGTAGAGAAAGCCCTCCAATGGCTTGAACAAGGTCGTTGCCTTGTATGGAACCAACTCAACCAGCTTCGTACGCCCCTGGACCACCTCCGTGCTCATGACGAACACTTGGCTGAAAGATTCTCAAATATTTCAGGCGCATTGGAGGTGTCTGGATCCCGTCATGGATCGGAAGATACAGATGCTTCATCGTCACAGAAAATGAGCTTACAAGACCAAGCTCACTTTCACATCAAGCTTTCTCGCGAATGGAGCCAGCTGTTGGACGAAATTCGCTGCATTCCCCAATTCCAAGATTTTCTTCGACCGCCTCGCACGTCAAATCTTCTGAAACGCCTTCCTTCAGAAGGGACCATCATTCTTGTCAACGTTCACAAAGACCGTTGTGATGCACTGGCTCTCATCTCCAGTGTCGGAGCCCCCGTACATATCCCTCTTGATTTTACTTACGACGAAGCATCTAACCTCAGAGAGCATCTGCGTCAATTTCTTTCATGTCGCCGAGTTCGCATGCGGGAAGAAGACCGTGGTACACGCACAGTACTGGAGGAAGGCACCGAGATGCGGAGCGAAATACATCTCGTTCTCGAGGCACTCTGGCTGCGTGTGGTAAAGCCTATTCTGGATGCTCTTGAACACTGCGTGAGTATTCCCAATTTTTGATATATTGTCGTTTTAATATTGTTTTCTAAGTCACCTGTCATGTCAGACCCACTTCGAATCTGGTGGTGTCCGACTGGTCCCCTCGCATTCCTTCCACTTCATGCTGCAGGCATATACAGTGTCAATGGGCGATCACCACCTGGGGACTGCATCTCCGACTTTGCCATCTCCTCATACACCCCTACTGTCGGCTCTTTACTAGAGAAACTCAATGAATCCGCCAATGTAAAACAGCCCGCATCGTCGAAGCTCCTTATCATTAGCCAACCGAAGACGCCAGGACGCTCTGCTATCCCCGCAACAACGAAGGAAATGAATTGCATATCGGACATAATTGGTTCATATAACGGTGAATCTCTTCGTCTGGAAGGAGAATCCGGATCAGTCAGCCGAGTCAAGGTAGAGATGGAATCCCATGGATCGATCCACCTAGCGTGCCACGCGACCCAGGATCTTGAGAACCCTCTCAAAAGCGGCTTCTACCTCCACGACGGACGACTCGAGCTCGCAGATATTATGAAGCAGAAGTTTGCCGTTCGTGAGTTGGCTTTTCTGTCTGCATGTCAGACGAGCACCGGGGCCGAGAAGCTTTCAGAAGAGGCGGTCCACCTGGCGGCTGGAATGCTTGCGGCTGGATATCAAAGCGTAGTGGCAACTATGTGGTCCATCAAGGATCGGTATGGCCCCGTGGTGGCGGAAAGCTTCTACAGGGATCTTATGGAGAGGGGAAAGGCTTCAGGAAATCCTGGACTCGACAGCAGCGGTGCTGCACATGCCCTCCATCATGCCATTCAGGGTATTCGAGAGACGCTTGGTGATACGGAGCAAGGTCTTTTGACATGGGTACCGTACGTTCATTTTGGCTATTGAATTATTCGTGCGATTATTGTTTCGTAGTGCATTGTACAGTCTACTAGTAGATTATCGATCACCCCCGCCCATTAACGTTGCGTGAATGTCAAGGGCGCCTGGACAGGACTTCAATTCAAAGGAGTGGATTTTGGAGTCAGTCACTGATCTTCTACGCTCTGAAATCAGTCAACTCACGTCAACGTCAATGAAGTCTGCGTCTTCAGGACGCGTTCCCGTTGTTCTTGGAATGTTTCTGCAGCAAACCGATCTTCCTTCTTGACAGTGATTTTGTATCGGAGTACGATCATAGTCAACGCGGCAACTGCTTCGGTTTCGAAGAACCTATAAATGGAAAGTTAGAAAATATTAGATGATAGAAGGCGAGCATGGGCGTTACTTCTTTCCTATGCAGGCGCGAGAACCTGTTGGAATCGCATCAGAACGTAAGAAAACACATCTATCCGGCATTTTATTATGGTGCTAACCAGAACTAAACTCTATGAATGCATCTCGTGGCCAGGCGCCGAGAAACCTGGACGGATCAAAAGTGTAAGGATCCTTCCAATATCGAGCTATTGCATACACTCGATAGTCAGCTATCATTGTTCTTCAACATGGAGATTTAATATTTAATGCCCACTCACGGTTATAGTGAATCCCAGGTACATTAATCCCAATCATACTACCTTTCGGGATTGGAACGACAAGCTTTTCGCCCCGTGTGTTGGTGGTGGTGAGCGTTGTATCTTCAGCGCTTATTTTGGGAATTTCGTTTATCTTTTGGAGGGGACATCAATAATAACCCGTTGAGAAGCTGGGTGGAGCTGAATGAAGCGAAGGCTCACTGGAGGGAACATCCTTAGAGTTTCGTAGAGTACACTGGGGATAGAGCCGTTGGTTAGCAGCATGGTTTGACGACAAATGAGTCAAATACGCGAGTGAGCGAGTTAGGGCGGGCATGTCGTCATATGTCTGTGAATAACAAATAAGGGTGTCTAATGAGCAATCTCCGCATGGACCCTTTTAGTTCTAAACATCACACATGAGAAAACGCACTGGGTTTCTTCTATCTGGTAATACTTGTTGTAGCTGGGTAAAGAGTTTGTCCTGTTCATCTTCGTATAATGCAAGAAGAGCGAATGCGAAGCAAAGCGTATGTGCCGTCGTCTGTTGGCGTAAATTGAACATGTGAGATGTTAGAAGATCAAGTGGAAACCAACGAAACGAGGAAATGATACACACCTCATGGCCTGCAAGGAGGAACATGTATATGTTACCCATGACTTCACGCTCCGTGATTCCTGCCGAGTCAATGTCTTGCTCGTCGATGCCGGTGTTTGCCTCCAGCAAGCCTGCTAGGAGGTCGAACCTCTCTATCTTCTCGGACATTCGTCGTTCGACTATCATTTCGTGCATATATTCCTAGGTAGGGTGTCATTCCATTGACCATTGACTGGATCAGGCCGCAATCCTTACCTTTAGTTCATCAAAAGCGGTCTTGACTCTAAAAAGACGCTTATGAACTCCAAATGCCCAGTCTGGAACTGCAATCTTGAAGAATATGTCATCAGAGACAATTTGCAACGACTGCTTGAATGTCATTTGGTGTCCTGCGTTTGCTGATGCTTCTTCGTTCCATGGAATTCGACGGCCGAATCCTGCATTAGGCATGAATAAGATATGATGTAGGCTGTACTGGATAATTACCGACCAGCGGCAGCGATAGTAAAGAGGGCGATCTACATCACCAGTCAAGTAAATATAAGTTCATGAAGCGAATAAAGGAGTAGGGTCTTACCGACAGTGTTACGTCGTCCACATTATCGACCGATACGACTTCCTCACCTTTCCATTCAACCTCAAAGAGTTCGCTCATAATTCGAACAGTCTCGTCCCAGACAAGCCTACTATTCCTCTAAAATCGGGTTCCAAATTAATCAATAGAACCAAGGGACGCCAAGGTCAATGAATGGTCACGTACGTCAGAGAATGCTGGCGCACATATCTTACGGTATTTCTTCCAGTCTTCGCCTTCAGAAGCAACCATGCTCGGTCCATAGAACGATACTATTTCATATCTCTCGACGGGTTTCGGAAAGCGCGCCCTAGATGACTTAACTTCCTGTTATCAACGAGATTTATTAGGATCCACCTTCTCCCAGTATGGCTTCAATACTCCACTTACCTTGATTGCATCGGCATCGGAAAGCACGATTGTTGTCGCAGCTTCGGGCAGCGCTGAGACCTAAATGAAATAGTTTATGTGAGAAGAGTCGTCTGGTAGTAACCAATGCTATCGACCCACAATTGAAGTTATGTCCCATCCCGAAACGTTGCACACTGAGTTGAGAAGGTTAGAATATTGAATCCGACGGATGGAAGGAAAGAGTTCGCGTGCAATTATGTTTATCGCGAAAAAATGGATTGTTTCCAGGAGTGACGCCTTGGATTCCAGGCAGGACATTGGCCATGAAGCCATATGACGAGAACAGCGTCCGATATCCCGATAGGTGACTGAACAACACGTTTTAATCTTCAGCTAGACATTGACTAACGGGAATTGTTGCATACTTGATTCTGCGGACTGCAAGCACGAAGTTGACGAGCTTTCGTAGGACTACGACTAGGAGAAAACTAGAGATGATAAGCACTGGGCCTTGCATGAACAATAGTCGTGGCCGTGGTCGTGGTCGTGGTGGTTGTGGAACAAAGCACTCCAATTACATACTTTTTGGGTATTGTCACGAACACGATGATGAAACTCAGGTTGAGAGTGATCGACCGTGTGACCCGAACTGAGCGGCGTCCCCATGCCATGCTTGACCTGATCAACCGATTGCGGGGCCGACTGTGGGCAATCGGTCAATAAAATTCGCATAGAAAACACACCGCTTACGAGAAAGTCTTCATTTTCTCTGTGAGGGCGGGGAAGGAAACACTCTGAAGGATACTGACTTACCAGAGGGCATCTCTAATTGCTAAGTCATCGTGTAAAATACTTCAGTCTCAAGTCTAGGTAACGCAGGCGAGGTCAATTTTGAATTTGACCCTCCATCATTTTCGGATCTGTCACCACCAAAATAAATACCAGAAAACGAATCAGAGGGGTAATACCCTCATTTTATCTTGCGAATGGTGTAAGCCAGTACCTGGAATGTATGCTACATTAGTGTAGCTCACGGTAGCCATTTTTCACCGTTTTGAGTTCATTTTTCAATTTGAAAAGTAACTCAAAAATAAGGTCAAAAAGGACTCAAAAATGGAGCGAAGATGAAAAACAGCCTTTGTCTCACTTTTCGACTCATTTTTCGTATTCCTTTTTCGCTGCTGCTTCAAACTCCGAATTCGTCACGGCAGCCATGCAGACAGCCGTTGCCGCTCCATCTACCACCACCACCACCCTCAACGCTGTCGTCGTCGTCGTCGTCCCCATGTTGCCGCCACTACGACCACCTCTTTCTCGTTCACCATCCAGTTGATGCCAGCATCAGTCCTCCAGGACTGAAAATTCGATACGACGACACCTTGCTGAACACCCTCAACACCAGTTCGTCCATCCCCATCCACCAGCCTGCTCCCCCTCATTTAGCATCACCACCACAACCGCCACACCCTTCCTCTTCTTTACCAACCGTCCTAATTACTCACCTACCTACACATTTCCCCATTGCCCGTGCCTCTTCACAGATGCACTATGTATTCCCCACTGTATTACTTCGTTTACAACCTTGCATCGTAATTTCTCGCTATCGCTCGTTTTGAATGGAAATGAAAAGTGTCGCACAATCATATTACATGTTGAGTCGTGCGGTAGCACCTCTCGATACTCAAGTAACAAGACTTGGACAGTTGGACTTGGTATAATTTCCCCGAGTACAGTGCCGCGAGCGGCCTTCAAGCACTATCACCAAGCTACAGTGCTCCCGAGCGGAGCTGGAAGAGTGCCGTCCACGCCGAAAGGTCATTTTTATTTTTTATTCTCGTTTTTCACTCATTTTTGGCGTTTCTAGAGGAGGTAAGACTCATAGCAGCCGTTTTTCATCATTTTTGATGGTAATTTTCATTCCATTTTGCCCCGCCAAATGATGAAAACGCCCGCCAAATCTCGCGAAAAACGGTACGAAAAACGAAGCAAAAATAGACGAAAAAAGGCTACCATGAGCTACCCTATTGCCTGATAACAAAATTAATTTACGCGAGAGCATGATCGTTTTCCACAAGCAGTAGTTAGAAATTTACTTAAAAGTGGAATTTCAATGGTAAATTCCCAAACAAAGCGGAGTGGAAAGCTGGGTCATGAGCAAAAGAGTCGACTTCAAACCCGTCCATACTCACGTCCAAGCGATTCTGATGACAGAAGCGAGGAGGACTCATATATGTCGGCGCAGGAGACGCCCAGCACGTATGCTGCATGCCTTCAATCCTAATTTTCTCCTTGTGCGATGCACGTACAAGTCCTCGTCCCAGATAAATGAAATCTCAAAATCGATAACTTCAGTCCCGGGTCTCGCGTGGATCGCACCTTGATAAATGTATGTCAATGGATGAAAGATATCACGATTGACAAAGAAACAGCGAACTTGCACAACCACCAAAACATTGCCGATCGATACTCTGACTCGGGACGGAAGGTCCAATGGAGACGTTGAGTATATCTAGGATATCATGTGCAACACAAGACATTGCACATAATTTTTCATTCCCAGATTCCCATGTACCCATAAGAGTGCTCCAGTCCTGGGTATGTGGTAAATCGGATTTTGTTGTGAGTTGGGAGGAATCGTGAATCGTACTCGAGGGTACATCCAATCTGACTCTGGACGGGAGCACAAACGGAAATAGTAGCGATGGTACATCTGGATAGGACGCAGCTGCGATGAATGCACCATAAGTTTCCATCCTAGATGGCAGATAAAATCTCGTTGATACCCCAGTCCCGAGTGCGAATAGCGTTTCGGGTCAAAATCATTTGGGAGACATTATCCAGATAACAAAGCCAGCGGACACAAAAAGCGGGACCAGAATGCGCAAGGGCCACATTCAGTCGATAAATCTTAGACCCCTAATTTCACAAAAGGATGTAAACCCGTCCTCCGACTCGGGGCGGGAGATCAAATGGTGACGTGGAGTATATCTGGGATGTTATGAACAACACAAGACGTTGCACGACTTCCCATTCCCAGATTCTCATGAAGACGTCGCGATGCTCCAGTCCCGACTCATGGTAGGTCGCGTTTTTTGGGTTGAGGGAGGTGGAATTACGAATATTTATCCAAGTTCATCGATAACTGAATCCGTACTGCGAACTTGAAATACTCCGACTGGAAATGCGGAGGCAGGACGTGGGACTGGAGATCTAATGGCGATGTGGAGTATCTGGGTGGGTTCCGTGTGCAATATGACTCGATGCACATGCTCGCCTGCCCAGAAGGTGCTCAATACACGCCATGTAGGTCCAGTCCCAGGGCGCTGCTCATGCGTGCGCAAGGTAGATCCAGCATGCAGAGTTAGTCACATCCCCACCGACTGCGATTCGATATCGACGACGATATCCGGAAGGGGTGGCAGGTACATCAAAATCGATCAACGACGATCAATCAGCCGCGGTGAGTTCGAGGTCAACCGTCAGCGCTAGAATCAGATCCAAGAATCGGAGAATACAGCTTTGCGCGCCCATCTCCAGACTGGGGGCAGCATCGATGTACAAACGTAGTGGGATATCGATGAGCAGGCATGCTTGCACTAGAAGGTTAAATCGGCCGACGAAGACACTCCCCGCGTCCATGTCAGGAGGATCTAAATACAGATTCAAGATCCAGAGAATAGAGTATACGGTAGACTGAGAAGAGATTTTTTGCGGTGGTCAAGGACTACTGGGAGGCGAAAGGCAAGATGGAAGGACGGAGGGAGTGGAGCTAGTTTCAATTAATTTGTCGATTGCGGGAGTTTTATTCAAATTTGCTCGAGTTCAGGGCAGGCTCTTTGATCACCCATAATCCTTAGGACCGAGATCGGACCATCCACTTATTTCTATTGGGGAAATTTGGTCAAGGCACAAAGCCTTGGCTCCGAGGATCAGATTCGTCTTTTCACGAAGATTCGATGTCTAAATTGTATACATTTTACAGGATACGGGGTACAGAGTACAAAGAGTATCTAACAGCATTTGGATGTAAATGTTAATGGGTAATGGTTGTGGCCGGGTAGACACGATAGAGATCATGAAAGTGGCTGGCGGCGCGATACATAATATACAGCGATAATCGCAAATGCGAAATGTGAAGCGGTATGGTACAAATGAAATGGTAAGTAGTCGCCCTAAATGGGTGAACAAGGTTAGGGTACTTGTGCTTGAAGGTTCATGGTCTTGAATGAAAGAGAGTATAGTATGTGAAGGTGTCGAAGAGAGTGGGTGAAGGACGATGAAGATGAAATCGTGAAAGACGAGTCGAGAAGTTAAGCGGCGAAGAGAAGTGGAGGTGGATAGCAAGGGGACGAACGCATGTATGGACAAGGACAAGGAGATCTTGATAAACTTGATGGTTCGAAATGTTGGCCCATGGCTTGTCCGTCGATCGACATCTACTCCCCCCTGCTACGGCTAATGCCCGGTAAGAAGCAGAAGCCTCCATATAACGACGAACCAACAGCCTACTTATCAGTAGACGGCAGCGTCGACGCTTTCCGACCCTCGGCATACTTCTCGAGGTCGACCTGGAGTGACTTTAACGATGTCCAATCGACCTCTGTCTTCAGCTCTCTCGCATCAGGAGCGCTAACACCGCCAACTTGCGCAGACGCATGGACATGGGCATGTGCACACCGTATGGCACTCGTTGCACCACACTTCTCATGTGCCCCCGCACCATTTCGGCGCCTCCTGCGGCGCAAAAGGAGGATCGACACGAGCGCTGCACCTAGGACGAGTAGGAGCGCAGATAGGATGGCTAGAGGCACTGCCAACCGATGTCCGTCCGATTCCGTACTGATAGAACCATCATCCCCAGGTAAAGCGGTACCGATGCTAACCCAGCCGCTGGCGCTGTCGCTCGACGGTGCGGGGACGAGGCTGCTGCCGATGACTGATATGGCTGGGTCTGTGTCGGGAGAGGGAGCTGGGGCGGGTATTATAGTAGTATAAGGCCGCACACCGGGACCTGGAGAGAGGTAGATGGGTGAGGTGGTGAGAGGACGTACACCTGGGCCGGGGGAGAGGGGGATGGGGTGGATGAAGGAGGATGTCGGGATGACGGACATTTGTACGGTGGGTGTGAGGGTAGGGGGAGGAGGAGGATAATCTCGCTCTTCAACGGCCAGATGATCGTGTGGTGATTATATATCACCGCCCGAGATAATAAGCCTACTGTAAGGCGTGATTGGAGATAAGAGAGCGAAACCTGAATCGGATATATTGACGTGAGTATTAGAATCCAGATCCGCCTCGCTAACTCCGCACTGTACAGTAACTGGTGCTGCAATCAGGGTATGCCTTCCCGACATCTTGCTGGCAGCCGACCAGAGGTGTCCGTTTTCTCAGCGCCGAGCCGGGAGTTGCTCAAAGTCTACTGTTGGGTCTAGTTTGGTTGTAGTAGTAAAGGGTGCTATGGGCTGGCAGGGGCATAAGCGTCCATATCGCCGTAAGGTCCTCCAGATAGGCGCTGAGGATACGCGAAAGTTGGCTAAAGCAACAGGGGAAATGGTGAGTTCAAGCGCCCGCCGAAAACCCACGATGGTTCAGCTGCACGTGAAGGCGCGCGAGCCGCATTCTTTCCAAAAATGGCAGAAGACTCTCGGCATCTTCGGCGTCGGGCGGCTGCTTTAGGCGGCGGAGGTATGCAAGTCCGGGCACTGGTTCACTTATCTAGTGCTGCATCGTTGTAGGCCAGCATTGGACGGCACTTTATAACCTAGATCAGTCACTTCCCTGGGTTTCCCACTAGAAATATCCCAAAAAGGTCGTCAGCGTGCGCTGCTCGACCTGGCGAGAGTATAGGTTTACCAACAATAAGCGCTGGTCACTGCCACTGAGCGATGCAACCCACTTGAAGCTCACGGAAATAGCTTGTAGACTTAGGCTAATAGTTCTTGATGTGCCCAGTCAAGATGAGACGCCCCTGTGTACTGGTCATTCACAGACGCTACTCGAAATTGCTACACGCTCGAAATGATAATACAGTCCAAAGCTCCGAGGATGATCGATGACATCGTGCCCCGTCCGTCCGTGTCGTAGTTATTTGGCGTGAAAGAGTAGACGGTATGGTGGAACGTATATCTTCAGGGCTCGATCGTCTCCCTATCTAGCCAATATGAGAACAAAGCTAGGTAATTCTATCCGTACGTGAAGGGCACTAGTTTTTCACCGTGGCAGTACCGTGACGAGCCGTGATAAAACGTGCATGGCGCTGTTGCGCTGTGAGCAACCGTGCATACTATCGTGGCCAACACGAATCTGGCGTGCTGAACCGTGCAA
>Ga0247741_1000532_pt1 | contig 21740 bp, 17 predicted proteins | sample UWRJL213509R2_FD_180945 | JGI IMG/M metagenome (GOLD analysis project Ga0247741, IMG submission 180945) | Plant litter microbial communities from Arlington Agricultural Research Station in Wisconsin, United States - UWRJ-L213-509R-2 | ecosystem: Environmental > Terrestrial > Plant litter >... | reverse complement strand
GCGGTGCTCGCCGGCGCCGTCTGGGTGGTCGCCCGCGCGGCACCGCCCACGTCGCGGCGCTGGATGTCGGTCGTCACCACCCTCGGGCTGTGCGCTGCGCTGCTCGCCTACTCCGGGTTCCCCGTGCCCGGCTTCTTCCGCTTCCCGGGGCTCGCCTTCCGCGACGGCCCCGCCCTGTCGGCCGAGGAGCCGCTGGCCGGCATGCCGAGGCTGCTCGAGGCGGCCACCGTGATGGCGGCCGAGCCCTGCGTGCGCCCCTTCTACCTGGCCGTGCTCCCGGGCGACCAGACCGTCGGGGTCGCCAACAACTGGGCGATGTCGCTGTCGTCCACGTGGACGGAGCGGGCGGGCGAGATCACGACCGCGCTGTTCGACGTCGACGTCGAACCCGACGACGCCACGCTCGTCGACACCATCGACGAGCTGCTGGGCGAGGACCGGGACCGCTGCGTCGTGCTCGCCCCGGAGACGCAAGACCGCCTGCCCGCCGAACTCACGGCGCGCTACGACGGACGCATAGTGAGCTGGAGCGCCGCGCGATGACCACCACCCGTCGCAGCCGCCTGGCCGACCGCTACCGCCGATTCGTGCAGCCGGGCGAGGACGACCTTCCCCGGGTGCGTGTGCTCCTCGCCTTCCCCGCGCTGCTCCTGCTGGTCGGGGTCGTGCTGGTGGGGATCGGGCTGAACGGCTCCTCGTCCGGCGCTCTCTGGGACGCGGTCAGCGACGGCCAGGACCCCGACCTGCTCGCAGGGCATCCGCAACCGGTGCGCTCGGACGAGTGGAACGTGGGGACGGTCTGGACCATAGCCCAGGTGGAGCAGGGCCTCCCCGACCGCACGCAGACCTTCCCCGGCGGCATGGACGCCGCCCTGCCCTACGACCTCCCGCGCCTCGACTGGTCGATCGCCTTCCGCCCGCACCAGGTCGGCTTCCTCTTCCTCGACGTCGACCACGCCACGGCCTGGCGCTGGTGGTCGCTCGGCCTCACGCTGATGGCTGCCGCGTACGTGCTGCTGCTCACGGTGATGCCGCGCAGGCCGGTGGTCGCCGCCGCGCTCTCCATCGGGTTCTTCAGCAGCCCGTTCTTCCAGTGGTGGTACCAGTCGACCACCTTCTGGCCCGTCGTCTGGGGCCTGGTGGTGATGGCGGCGCTCGCCTGGAGCGTCAAGAGCCGTCGCCGCCTCAGCAGCTGGGTGTGGGCCCCGCTCGTGGCGTACTTCACGATCGTGATGGCGATGGGCATCTACGCGCCCTTCATCATCCCGGTCGCCCTCGTGGTGCTGGCCTTCGGCGTCGGCCTCGTCGTCGAGCGGATGCGACGGGGCCAGTCCATCAGGGACGTCCTGCTGCGAGTGGTCCCCGTCTTCGCCGGCGGAATCCTCGGCGCGGGCGTAACGGGGGCCTGGCTGCTGGCGAAGGCGGACACTGTGGCCGGGTTCCTCGGCACCGTGTACCCCGGCGCGCGAACCTCCGGCACGGGCGGCTCGGACGGGCCGCTCTCGGCCGCCCGCACCATCGGTTCGTCGTTCACCGACTCGCTCAAGGACTCCGGGGGCTTCCTCGGCGTCAACTCCTCCGAGGCGTCGACCTTCCTGCTCACCGGGGCGTTCCTCCTGCCCGTGGCGGTCTGGGCGGTGCTGCGCGAGCGCCGGGCCGGACGTGCACTGCCATGGACGGTGATCGGCGTCGTCGCCGTGCTCGTCGTCTTCGCGGCCTACACGCTGGTGCCGGGATGGGACACTGCGGCGCACCTCCTCCTGCTCGACCGCACCACCCCCGAGCGGGCCAGGATCGGCGTGGGGCTCGCGTCGTTCGTGCTGCTCGCGCTCCTCATCCGCTATCTCGACGACAGCGACGGCAGACCGCGGCGCCTCCTCGCCATCGCCTGCGCGACCGTCTTCGCTCTCAGCCAGGCGGCGCTGGCGGCCTCAGTGCTGGTCGTGCTCGGCCCCGACGAGCTCTGGGGCGCTGCACCGCTCTGGTGGTTTTACGCGCTGCTCTCGGCCGCCGCGATCTATCTGTTCGCGCGCCGGCACATGGTCGCGGGAACCGCGGCGTTCCTGATCGTGAGCGCGACGAGTGCGATCGGTGTGAACCCCGTCTACCTGGGGGTCTTCGACCTGCGGGACACGCCGGCGGCCCAGGCCGTCATGGCCATCGACGACAGCGAAGGCGGCACCTGGCTGGGCGTCGGCGGGCTCATCGTGCCGGCGACGCTGGTCGAGTCCGGAGTGGAGGCCTTCAACGGCACGCAGGGCTCGCCGTCGCTCGAGATGTGGGAGCAGATCGACCCGAGCGGCCAGTACGAGTACCAGTGGAACCGTATCGGCGGCGTGCGCTGGATGGCGGGCATCGGCGAGCCGGTGGTGTCGAACCCCTATCCCGACCAGATCGAGTCGACCTTCGACGCCTGCTCGGTGTTCGCGCAGGAGCACGTCGACCACGTGCTCTCCAGCGAGCCGCTGGTGTCGCCCTGCCTCGTCGCGCAGGAGCACTTCGACGACGCCGCGACGCCGCTGGCGATCTACTCGGTGGTCGCGCCCACCTGAGTCGAGCGCGCCGCGGCGAGGTCGGCGTCGACCATGAAGTGCACGAGCTGCTCGAAGTCCACCGTCGGCTCCCAGCCGAGCGAGCGCAGCCGCGTCGGGTCGCCGACGAGCTGCTTGGGGTCGGCCGGACGGTACAGCGCGGGGTCGATCGACACGAAGCGCTCCCAGTCGGTGATGCCCACGTGCGCGAAGGCGCTCTGCACGAACTCGCGCACCGAGTGCGCCCTGCCGGTGGCCACGATGTAGTCGTTCGGCTCCGGCGCGTCGAGGATGCGCACCATGGCGTCCACGTAGTCGGGCGCGTAGCCCCAGTCGCGGTAGACGTCGATGTTGCCGAGCACGAGCCGGTCGGAGAGGCCGAGCGAGATGCGGGCCACCTCTGCGGTGATCTTGCGGGTCACGAAGGCCGCGGGGCGGCGCGGCGACTCGTGGTTGTACAGGATGGCGGTGCTGGCCTTCATGCCGCGCGCGCGGTACACGCCCACCATCTGGTGCGCGAAGGACTTCGCAGCGCCGTAGGGGGTGACCGGCGCCAGCAGCGTCGACTCGGTCTGCATCGCGTCGACGGTGTCGCCGAAGATCTCCGCACTGGAGGCCTGGAGGAACCGCACCTCGTCTCCGGTGCGCTCCTGCAGGCGCCAGGCCGCGTCGATCAGCCGCACCGCGCCCACGCCGAGCACGTCGGCGGTCTCTGCCGGGAACTCCCAGGAGCGGGCCACAGAGGTGTTGCCCGCCAGGTTGTAGATGCGGGACGGCGCGACCTCGTCGACGATGGCCGTGAGGCCCGCGGCATCCGCCAGATCGCCCACGTGCGCGTGCGCCGTCGGGAACTGCTCGCCCAGCCGGGCCGCGCCGTCGGCCGAGTGCACGAGCCCGTGCACCTCGTAGCCGTCGGCGAGCAGGCGCTCGACCAGGTAGGTGCCGTCCTGGCCGTTGGCACCCGTGATCAGGGCGACGGCGGATGCGCGAGAGTCAGACATTCGACCAGTTTAGGTGAGCGGGCGCGGCTGCTCAGCGCGCGGCGAGCGCCTGCGCGTAGGCCCCGGCGTGCACGTCGGCGCAGGCCTGCCAGGTGAACCGGGCAGCGTGCCCGACGCCTCCGGCGGACAGCTCGTCGCCGCGGGCCATCGCCTCGGCGATCCCCCGGGCGATGTCGTCCACGCTTCGCGGGTCGAAGAGCACTGCGGCGCTGCCGACCACCTCGGGGATGGAGCCGGCGTCGGCGGCGGCCACGGGGCATCCGGATGCCATCGCCTCGAGCGGCGGCAGGCCGAAGCCCTCGTAGAGGCTCGGGAAGGCCATCGCGCCCGCGGTGCGGTAGAGCCGGTGCAGCTCCTCGACGCTCACGAGGCCGCGGCGGTCCACCCAGTCGGGCAGCTCGCCGAGGGTGTCGAGACCGCCGCCGGTGAGCACGAGGCGCAGGGTCGGGTTCTCGACGCGCAGCTGCGCGACGGCCTCGATCAGACGCGCGTGGTTCTTGTGCGGCCAGCCGCGGGCCGGGTAGAGCACGAAGTTCTCGCGCTCGCCCGTGTTGGGGGTGAAGCGCGAGACGTCTACGCCCAGGTGCGCGACCCGGATCCGATCCTCAGCGATGCCGAGCAGGTCGACCATGCGCTCCTTGGCGAAGTGGCTGATCGTGATGACGACGTCGGAGCTGCGCGCGGCGCCCTCGTAGAAGCGCTTGCGGTAGAGCAGCTCGGCCTTCGAGAACATCTGCGGCAGCTCGAGGTGCTGCACGTCGAGCAGCGACTGGACGGTCGCCTGGCGGCGAGCGGGCTTCGGCACCACCACGGTGAAGGGGTAGTGCACGACCTCGGCGTCGTCCATGGCGCGGCGGAGGCTGCGCGACTGCGCGAGGATCGACGCCACTGCCTTCAGCCGGCCCGTCGTGCTCGGAGCGACCGTGACCGACTCGATCACGGTCTCGGGGATACCGCGGCTGAAGCCGCGGGCGTTCGCGGGCACGAATGCGCGCGCGTCGACGCCTGCGGTGCCGGCGAGGCTGCCGGTGAGGGCGCTCGCGTAGGTCTCACTGCCGCCCATGCCGCCCGGCACGAGCGTCAGCATCGACAGCGCGACGCGCACGTCGGCGCCCGGGCCGTTCGACCCGGGCGCGTCCGTTGCGGGCACTAGCGCGTGACGGCGACGTCTACGTAGCGTTCGCCGCCGAGCTCGAGCGCCTTCACGTCGGCGTCGACCATGATCTGCGCCAGGCGCGGGGTGAGCACGTTCGGCGTCCAGCCGAGCTCGTTCTGCGCCTTGGAGTAGTCGCCGATCAGCGAGTCCACCTCGGTGGGGCGCAGGTAGCGCTCGTCGAACTTGACGTACTTCTCCCAGTCCAGCCCCACGTGCTCGAAGGAGAGCTGCAGGAAGTCCTTCACCGTGTAGTCGGTGTTGGTGGCGACGACGAAGTCGTCGGGGGTGTCGTGCTGCAGCATGCGCCACATGGCCTCGACGTACTCGGGGGCGTAGCCCCAGTCGCGCACGGAGTCGAGGTTGCCCATAAAGAGCTCGGACTGCTGGCCGGCCGCGATGCGGGCCACGGCGCGGGTGATCTTGCGGGTCACGAAGGTGTCGCCGCGGCGCGGGGACTCGTGGTTGAACAGGATGCCGTTCGAGGCGAAGATGCCGTAGGCCTCGCGGTAGTTCTTGGTGATCCAGTAGGAGTACACCTTCGCGACGCCGTAGGGCGAGCGCGGGTAGAACGGGGTCTCCTCGTTCTGCGGCGGCGGGGTCGCGCCGAACATCTCGGAGCTGGACGCCTGGTAGAAGCGGGTCTGCAGGCCGAGGGCGCGGATGGCCTCGAGCAGGCGGATCGTGCCGAGGCCGGTCACGTCGCCGGTGTACTCGGGCTCGTCGAAGCTGACGCGCACGTGCGACTGGGCGGCGAGGTTGTAGACCTCGTCGGGCTGGATCTCGCTCAGCAGGGTCACGAGGCGCGAGCCGTCGGAGAGGTCTGCGTAGTGCAGGAAGAGGTTGGGGTTCTGCTCGTGCGGGTCCTGGTAGATGTGATCGATGCGATCGGTGTTGAACGTGGAGGAACGGCGGATGAGACCGTGCACCTCGTAGCCCTTGCTCAGAAGCAGCTCGGCGAGGTAGCTGCCATCCTGACCGGTGATTCCGGTGATGATGGCTTTCTTACGCGTGTTCTCAGTCATTCAGGTAACTCCGTCGTGTGCATGTAGGTGCCTAAAACCTTGTCAGCCTAGCGCAGGCCCAAGGCGGGGCCGGGCTTAGAGGGCGCGTGCGCGCGCGTTGACGCGGCCGGCCGCGTAGAACGACGCCCAGCGGATCGGGCGGTGCCAGAGGCCGCTGATCGGGCGGAGCGCGCGCGGCAGGTGGCGGCGCTTGACCGATTCGGCCTCCTGGCTCGACTTCAGCCGGTTCGCGACCGTGAGCGAGTCGGGGTGCCAGCGGAACGCCGAGGTGCTCGCCCGGGTGAAGATGAACTTCCCGTGGCTGCGCAGCTTGAGGAACGCGTCGAGGTCCATCGCGAACTTCAGCGTGCGGTCGAATCCGCCGATCGCCTCCAGGGCGTCGAAGCGGATGATCGTGCCGGGGTTCGGGATGAGGTCGGGGCCCCACGGCAGCAGGAACAGGGCCAGTGCGCCGGCGTTGCTCACGCCGATGGTGCGACCCTCTGGATCGATGTAGTCGCAGCCGCCGAAGGCCACCACGGCATCGGGACGCGCGTCGATCATCGTGGTCAGCGTGCGCATGCCGCCGGGGCGGAAGAGGTCGTCGTCGCCCATCCACGTGTAGTACTTCTCGGTCGTGCGCGAGCGCAGGCCGCAGTTGATGGCCTCGGAGATGCCCTCCTTGGGGTCGTCGATCACCAGGGCGCCGTAGGAGCGCGCGAGTTCGCGGGCCTCGGTGGCGCCGGGCGGAGTGACCACGACGAGGGTGAGCGCCACGTCCTTGCGCTGCTCGACCACCGTGTCGAGGGTCTCGCGCAGCGTCTCGAGCCGCTCGCCGAGCGTGGGCAGCACAATCAGGACTTCGGGGTCGACCATCGCTCAAACTTTCTGAATTGCTAGCATTGGCACGGACTCACGGCCCGCGGAATTGTCGCAACGTCGTCGACGTTGAAGAGAGCGCGACACCTCAGTGAGTATAACGAGATTGAATATCGGAGAAACGTTGGACAAGAACTCCCGAATCTACGTGGCCGGACACCGGGGCCTCGTGGGCTCCGCCATCTGGCGGCACCTCCAGAGCGAGGGGTACACCGACCTGGTCGGTGCGTCGTCCTCCGAGCTGGATCTGCGCGACCGCGGCTCCGTCTTCGCTTTTCTGCGCGCCAAGCAGCCCGACGTCGTCATCGACGCGGCCGCCAAGGTCGGCGGCATCCACGCCAACAACACCTTCCCGGCGAACTTCCTCAGCGACAACCTGCAGATCCAGGTGAACGTGATGGACGCGGCGAACGACATCGACGTCGACCGCCTGCTCTTCCTCGGCTCCTCCTGCATCTACCCCAAGTTCGCGGAACAGCCGATCAAGGAGTCGTCGCTGCTCACCGGCGAGCTCGAGCCCACCAACGACGCATACGCGATCGCGAAGATCGCCGGAATCATGCAGGTTCAGGCCTCCCGCAAGCAGTACGGCCGCCGCTGGATCTCCGCGATGCCCACCAATCTCTACGGGCCGGGCGACAACTTCCACCCCGAGAACTCGCACGTGCTCCCCGCACTCATGCGCCGCATCCACGAGGCGAAGCTGCAGGGCGACCCCGAGGTCGTCATCTGGGGCTCCGGCACTCCCCGTCGCGAGTTCCTCTATGTCGACGACCTCGCGAAGGCCTCGCTCTTCCTCCTGGACAACTACGACTCCCCCGACACGATCAATGTCGGTGTCGGCGAGGACCTGTCGATCCGCGACCTCGCCCTGATGGTCGCCGAGACGGTGGGCTACGAGGGCGAACTCGTGCAGGACGCCTCCAAGCCCGACGGCACACCGCGCAAACTGCTCGACGTGTCCCGGCTCAACGACCTCGGCTGGACGGCGACGACGGCCCTCGACGAGGGAGTGGCGAACACCTACCGCTGGTACCTCGACAACTTCGCCTCGGTACGCGCCAAATAGTCAAGGGCTCAGTTGCTACCATCTGATATGCCCACTCCGCTTGAACGCACGCTTATTGTTATGCCCGCGTTCAATGAAGAGGAGGCGGTGCGGCAGGTCGTCCTCGAGGTGCTCGAGAAGCTGCCCGGCGTCTCCTGCCTCGTTGTCGACGACGGCTCCTCGGACCGCACGATCGAGGAGGCCCGTGCCGGCGGCGCTCTGGTGGCACGACTGCCCTTCAACCTCGGCGTCGGCGGCGCCATGCGCGTCGGCTTCCGCTACGCGATCGAGCACGGCTTCGACAACGTCGTGCAGGTCGACTCCGACGGCCAGCACGACCCGGCCAACGTCTACGCGCTCCTCGACAGCCTGCAGACCGCCGACCTCGTTCTCGGCGCGCGCTTCGCCGGCGAGGGCACCTACACGGTGCGCGGGCCGCGCCGCTGGGCGATGGTGGTGCTCTCCACCTTCCTGAGCTCGACCGCCAGGACGAAGCTCACCGACACCACCTCCGGCTTCCGCGCGAGCGGCCCGCGGGCGGTCCGCCTGTTCGCGGAGCACTACCCCGCCGAGTACCTCGGCGACACCATCGAGTCCCTCGTCATCGCGGCGCGTGCCAAGTGCGTGATCACGCAGGTGCCGGTCTCCATGCGCGTGCGCGCGGGCGGCAAGCCCTCGCACGACCCCTTCAAGGCCGCGGCCTACCTCGGGCGCGCATCCATGGCGCTGCTGTTCGCGCTGATGCGCCCGCCCGTTCCCCTTCACGAACCGGAGCCCGAACGATGACCGTCGCCACCTACATCTTCGGAGTCCTATCCGCGCTGCTCACCCTCGGTGTCGTCATCGAGATGCTGCGCAGGAGGCGCCTGCGCGAGCGCCACGCCGTCTGGTGGCTCGTCGCCGGCACGATGGCCCTCGTGATCGGGGTCTTCCCCGGCACCCTGGAGTGGGCGGCCGACCTCATCGGCGTGGAGGTCCCCCTCAACCTGGTGTTCTTCGTCAGCGTGGCCGTGCTCTTCCTCGTCTGCATCCAGCACAGCGCCGAGCTCACCGCCCTCGAGACCAAGACGCGCATCCTCGCCGAGAACTCCGCTCTGCACGAGCTGCGCATCGAGAAGCTCGAGAGCGACGCCCGCGCCACGGACAGCTCGGGTCGCTAGGCTGCGACCCGGTCGGTGCGGTGCGCCCGCACCAGGAACCAGCCGTAGACCACCAGTCCGGCGAGCGGCCCGACCAGCAGCGCGAGCACCGTGCGCAGCGTGAAGTCGAGCGGCAGCAGCAGCATCACCACGGTGAGGATCGCTGACGCGACCCAGCCGGCCGCGTAGACGACGTGCTCCGAGCGGGCCAGCACCGCAGGCGCGGCGAGACAGAGCGAGCCGACGAGCGCCGACGACAGCACGAGCACGGCGAGGAACGACCCCTCCGGCACCTGCCGTCCGGGGTAGATCAGCTCGTACAGCGGCGGTCCGAGCCACCAGGCGAGGCCGGCGAGCGCGATACCTCCGCCGAACATCGCGCCCTGCAGCTTCAGGAACGGGCCCCAGAACCGCACCCCGGCGTTGCGGAACATCACGATGAAGTAGCTCTGCAGCGACATCGCCACCACTATCAGCGGCGCCCTCGCCAGCGTGATGCAGAACACGTAGAGGCCGACGAGCGACTTCGGCTCCGAGGCCGAGGTCACCTGCAGAATCAGCGGGAAGCCGCTCACCATGATGCCGGTCGAGACGGCGGCGACCATGGTGCGGGAGACGTTCCAGGTCACGGCGCGATAGCCCACGTCGAGCTGGGTGCGGCCGACAATGGCCCTCCGGATGAAGGGCCAGAGCAGGATGACGGCGGCAGGGAAGGGCAGCGCGATCGCCCAGGCGAGCGCGAGATTGCCACCGCCGGCGACGAGAACCGCGACCAGCGCGATGAGCCGCAGGATCGCATCCGCCGACATCAACGCGGCCAGCGGGCCCCACTGGGAGATGCCGTACAGCGAGCCGCAGAGCACCGCCACCATCACGAACGACGCCGTGCCCACGGCGAGCGGCCAGACCAGCGCCCAGCCCAGCTCGGGGAATGCCGCGCCGACCCAGAGCGGCGCGGTGGCGACGATAGCCACGAAGACGACAGCGGATGCCGCGAGCCCGAAGTTGCGGGCGCGGTTGACCTGGGGCGGCGCCGTGGCGTCCTGCTCGCGCGTTCCCCTGGTCACCTCCTGCTGGATCCCGCCGAGGGCGCTCACGATCAGGTAGATGAACGACCAGAACGCGGCGAAGGTGGCGTAGTCGTCGGCCTCGATGCCGCCGTAGACGAGCGTCTGGGCGGCGTACGACGCGACGCCCGAGACCGCGGTGGCGATGAGGATCAGCATGAAGCCGGAGATCCTGCGTTTCGCCGGTTCCGGGACGAGGGGCGCTGGCGTCACGGAATCTGTCACATCCGCCATCCTAGGCGGCCTCCGCTGTGCGGGCTTCGGGCCGGGTTAGAGTTGCCTCCATGACCTCCGCGACGCCAGCACTGTCCGCGCGCCGTCGGATCCTCGCCTTCATCGCCATCCCCCTGCTCGCCCTCGTGGCCCTCGCCGGCTGGGCGTACTCCTCGCCGGTCGGCTCCAGCCCCGACGACGACTTCCACCTCGTGAGCATCTGGTGCGGGGCGGCCGCCGACCCCGAGTTCTGCGCACCCGGGGCGGCCGAGAGCGAGAGACTCGTCTCTCCCGACCTGTTCTCCAGCGCCTACTGCTTCGTGGCGGGCCCCGGCGTGAGCGCCGACTGCCAGCGCTTCCTCCCCGATCAGGGCGAGGTGCTCCGCCCGACCGAGCGGGGCAACTTCGAGCAGCTCTACCCGCCGGTGTACTACTTCGCCATGAGCGCCTTCGCCGGTCACGACATCCAGATCTCGGTGCTCACGATCCGCATCGTCAACAGCGTCTTCTTCGTCGGCCTTGTCACGCTGCTGTGCTTCCTGCTGCCTGCGAGACGGCGTCCGACCCTCGTCGCTGCGATCGCGGTCACGGTCGTCCCCCTCGGCATGTTCCTCATCCCCTCGACCAACCCCAGCAGCTGGGCGATCCTCTCGGCGAGCACACTGTGGATCGCGCTGCTCGGCTACTACGAGTCGCGTGGCTGGCGCCGGATCGCGCTCGGCGCCGTGGCCGTGCTCGCACTGGTCGTCGGGGCGGGCGCACGCGCGGACAGCGCGATCTACGCCGGCGTCGCGATCGTCGCCGTTGTCGTGCTCTGCGCGAGCCGGACCAGGGACTTCCTGCTCGCGTCCATCCTGCCCGCGGTGCTCGGAGTGGCGGCGCTGGCGCTGTTCCTCAGCGCCGGCCAGTCCTCAGCGGCCTCGACCGGCCTCGTCGACAACACCCAGCCCGTCTACAACAACTACACGCTGCTGATCGGCAACCTGCTCGAGCTTCCGTGGCTGCTCACCGGCCCCTTCGGCACGTGGAAGCTCGGCTGGCTCGACACCCTGCTCCCGGCCTTCGTGCCGTTCGCGGCGGTCGCGGCTCTCGGGATCGCGCTGCTGGCCGGGATAGCCGACCGCGGGCGTCGCAAGACGCTCGTCGCCCTGTTCGTCCTCGTGCTGGTCGTGCTCGTGCCGTTCTACCTGCTGTACTCCTCCGACGCGATCGTCGGAACGCAGGTGCAGCCGCGGTACATACTGCCGCTGATCATCCTGCTCGTCGGCATCGTGCTGCTGCGCGTGGCCGACACACCCGTGCGCACCCCGTCCTGGCAGGCGTGGTTCGTCGCGGCCGCTCTCGCGCTGGCGAACTCGGTCGCACTGCACACGAACCTGCGCCGCTACACGACCGGGGTGGACGCCATCGGCGGCAACCTCGACAACGGCCCGGAGTGGTGGTGGACGCTGCCCGTGTCGCCGATGGGCGTCTGGGCGATCGGCACCCTGGCCCTCGCGGTCACGCTGTTCTGGCTCGCGTCGCTCTGGAACTCCAGAGCGACGCGGCCGGCACCGGTCCCTATCGACGCGACAGTCTGAACTTGAGGGTGCTGCGCACCTTCCGCAGAACGACCACCGGTCCGCCGATCTGGTAGTAGTGCTTCACCAGGCCGAGGTTGTGGCGCAGTCCCGACTGGCGCTTGCGCACACGCTTGCGCGGGCGCACGTCGACCAGGGTCGATCCCGCGGCGAGGTGCTGGTTGTCCTGCGCGAGGTGCGCGTTCGCGACGAAGTCCACGAGCGGAGCGAGCGCCGTCTCCCAGAAGTAGCGCGCGCGCACCTTGCGGATGTTGCGACGGCACTGGGCGATGAACTTCTCGTCGAAGAGCACGCGCTCGAGGGCGGCGCTGAGCTGCTCCACGTTGCCGGCCTCGACCACGACACCGAGCTTCTCGGCGGCGATGAGCTCCGCGAAGTGGTCGCCCTCGGTGACCACCATGGGCAGCTCGGCCCAGAGGTAGTCGAGGATGCGCGTGCGGAAGGAGAATGTGGTCTCGATGTGCGAGAAGTGGGTGCTCACGCCGGCATCCGCTTCGGTGAGGTAGTTCTCGCGTTCGCTGTAGTCCACCCAGGAGGCGTTGAAGAAGACGGAGCGGTCGAGAGCCCCGAGCTCGGTCGCTAGCGCGCGGGACTCCCCCACGATCGCCATCTCGGGCACCCCGGGGTGCGGGTGCTTGGTTCCCTGGAAGAAGAGGCGCACGTTGTCGTGGCGCTCAGAGAGGTCGGCCACCGCTCGGATGAGGGTCTTCGGGTCGAACCAGTTGTACAGGCCGCCGCTCCACAGCAGCACCTTGTCGTCGGCAGCGATCCCGGGGAGGACGCCCTTGAGCACCGGCTTCTTGTGCTCCGGGGGCACCGACGACAGGCCGAACGGCACGATGCTGATCAGGCCTTCGAGGTCGGGGTCGCCGTCGTAGTTCGACGGGTTGATCCGGCCGAGACTGGCCATCTGGCCGAGCCAGAACATGCGCTGACGGTCGGAGGCGGCGAGGAAGAAGTCGCCGCGCTCGATCTGCTCGTTGAGCACATCGGTGGCGTCGCTGACCTGCTTGCTCCACTGCGCGGCCGGAAGCTCGCGGCCCTGCTCGAGCTGCTCGAGGTGCATGGGGTCGTAGATGTCGACGACGAGGATCTTCGTCGACTTGCGGAGGGTCTCGAAGACCGCCATCGCGTGGCCCTGGAAGACGATGACATCCGCCCACTGCTCGAGGCGTCCGAAGGCGCGCTCGTCGCCGGGGCGCACGTGCACGAGGTCGAACGGCGCCGCCATCTCCTCGACGCCGCTGAGGCTGAGGATGGTCACCGAGTTGTCCTTTGCGAGCTGCTCGGCCATGTTCCAGGCGCGGATGGCGGGTCCGGCGAGCTTCTTGCCGATCGGGTCGCCGGTGATGATGAGCACATTGGTGGTGATCGGCGGTTCGGAGACGTCGAAGCTGGTGACGATGTTCTCGTAGCCGCGCAGGTAGTCCTCCGCCTGGTAGACCGGCGCATCCGCGTGCAGGAAGAGGCGCCAGATGGCCTTCTCCGATACGGCGCGGGTCGACTGGATCTCGTCGCGGGACTTGCGCAGGCTGGGCAGCACCTCGACGAACTGGTCGATCGCGTACAGGGCGGCGGCCGTCTGCTTCGACAGCTCGACGGTGTCCTCCTTGTCGCCGCCCGGCTTGCGCAGGTCGAAGGAGGTGGAGTCGTGACCGCCGCGGGTGACCGCGCGGCGCACCGAGAGAGCCATCGCGGCGGGCAGCGCCTCGCCGAGGGACTCCTCCCCCACGTTCTTGTACAGAGTGAAGAGCGCGTTGCGCTCCAGCAGGTACGTCTCCTTGTACGGGCCGAAGGCGGCCATGGACGCGTGGTGCTTGTGGAAGGCGAGCGAGCGCGGCTCGTAGGCGAAGCGGTAGCCCTTGAGGTTGAGTCGCCAGCCGAGGTCGACATCCTCGAAGAACATGAAGTAGCGCTCGTCGAAGCCGCCGAGCTCGTCGTAGACGCTGCGGCGCACGAACATGGCCGACCCGGTTCCGAAGAGCACGTCGGCGCTCTCGTCCGGCCCCTTCGGCACGGCTTCCGCGGTCATCGGCTTGAAGCCCATCCCGTACCAGGTCATGGCCGAGCCGATGTAGTCGACGAGGTTTCCCTCCCAGTCGAGCACCTTGCTGGCGACGGCGCCGATGCGCGGCGACTCGCCGAACTTCTCCACGGCCGCGCGGATCCAGCCGGTGTCCGGACGGGCATCGTTGTTGAGCAGCGCGATGAACTCGCCGGACGACGCGGCGACACCCTGGTTGCAGCCGCCGGCGAAGCCCTCGTTGCTCGGGGAGATGATGAGCTTCACGTGCGGGGCGGCCTCGCGGATGCGCGCTGCACTGTCGTCACCGGAGGCGTTCTCCACAACGATGATCTCGAGCCGCTCCTGCGGCCAGTCGATGGCGCCCAGGTGGCCGATCGCCTCGAGCGTGTCGTCGGTGCCTCGGAAGTTGACGAGTACGACGGAGACGACGCCGGGTCGGATGTTGCTCAATTTACATACCTCGTTCGTGGTGTTGGACACAGGAAGCCTAACAAGGGCGGCAATCCGCTCCCTGATGGTGTGACAGTCGCGGGTGCGCCACGGCGTATTCGCTACCTAGCGGCGCAGGTGGCCGCGGTGGCGTCCCCGGCCGGAGCCGGATGGGCGAGACCGCTGAGTCCGAGAGCAAGGAGGAGTGCGGACAGCACCACGGTACCGGCGATCCACGGCCAGACCGAGCGGGTAGTCAGCACGGAGACACGCAAGGACGCGCGGACAGGCAGAGCGACGAGGACGCCCACCAGCCCGACGAGCACGACGGGCAGGGCGAATCGGGATTCCGGGGCCGAGACAGCGAGCGTCGCCAGGCACCCCAACCAAAGCACGAAGAGCATGGGTAGCAGGGGCGACTTTCGCATTGACGCCGTGCGGACGGCGGCGCGCACGAGCGCGAGGATTCCGATGGCGCATACCGCGATGACCAGCAGCGTGAGTGGGCTGAACGTTCCAGCCGGCTCCGCGTAAGGCGTGATTGGAGCCCAATGGAGAGTGGCGGCGACCTTTTGTGACATGAACAGAATAGCTGCAGGCAGGTTGCCGAGGAACGACGAAGCGAGCTCCCCCGAACTCGCCGGAATGCGTCCGACGACCTCGCTCGCGTAGTCGGGGCTGCAGAAGAACAGGCGGGGGTCTGTGCCGGCGAACGGCACGGTGTCATAACGAACCGTAAAGCTGGCGTACTGGGCCTGGATATTGGTGATCAGGAAGGTATCAGTGGGAAAGACGGAGAACGCACGCACGAAGACGTGGTTCACGACCACCTGCGGGAACAGCGCCGCTGCTGCGCCGAGAAGCGGCAGCCACGCTGAGCGCCAGCGATAGACAGCCCAGACGAGCAGGATCAGAATGGCAGGCACGAGATGGGCGGGCCGCAGATTGACAGCTGCCGCAAGCGCGCCCCCGGCGAGGATGCTCGACCACCATGGGCGTCGCATGAGAAGAACGATTGCGACGAGGAGAAGCGCAGCCGCCCACAGATCCATTAGTGGATACGGGGCAAAGCCACCCAGGACCAGCACCGCAATGATCGTCGAAACCCAAACGTGGGTCGGACGCAGAGCGACGACTCTGGACGCGATTGCGGGGACGATCACGGCCCCGACAAGGGAAATGAGAACAGCGTTCTGAACGAGTACGGCAACCCCGCTGGCGTCGTCGCCGAAAACCCTCGCCACCAGCGCAGCGGGTGAGTAGACGAAGGCAGACAGCGCGCCGCGAATGCCGAGTCCGCCATCGAGGTAGAAGTCGTCGAAGCGCACGACAGCCTTCGCGCCAAGCCAGTACATCTGCGCGTCATAGAAGAACGCGGCGGCGGGGCCGCGGAGCAGAGAAAGGAAGAATCCCACCACAGCCGCGGCCAGCGCCGATCCACTCGGGGTAGTGAGGAACCGCAGCGCGCGGTGCTGCTTGGGTTTCCTACTCGCCGTTACGGAGGCGGAGGAAGTCATCGTAGTTGCGGATGTAGTCGGCGTTGTCGTACCGGTGGGACGCCAACACCAGCAAGACTGCATCCGGCGAGTAGCGGTACTGCGTGCCCCAGATCATCGGCGGCATGTAGAGCCCTTGGTCGGGTCGGTCGAGCGTGTATTCCTCGCGGTTTGTGCCATCGTCGACGATCGCCCTCACCGAGCCATTGAGGCAGACCAGGAATTGCTCGCACTGGTGGTGTGCGTGGGCCCCTCGAGCCTCGATCGACGGGACGTCGTAGACCACGAAGAAGCGCTCGGGATTGAACGGAACCTGATCGTTCATGTCGCCGGCGACGAGGGAACCACGCAGGTCGACCGCTCGCGTCAACTGGTGCAGGGATACTCCCTGCACGTTCCCCTTCGGCCGTTCCTCTTCGAGAACGGGGGCGGGCTCCACCACGGCCGGCTGGCTGATCGTGTTCGCGTACCCGGTGATGCGAGCAGGGTTGCCGACGACGATCGCGTACTCGGGCACGTCACGGGTCACGACGCTCCCAGCGCCGATCATGGCACCCTTCCCGATTGTGACACCGGGCAGGATCGTGGCGTTGCCGCCGATAGAGGCGCCCTTCTGCACGAGCGTCTTCGCATAGCTGTCGGGGTGCTGCCCGCTGCGGGGGAACATGTCGTTGGTGAACGTCGCGTTCGGACCGACGAAGACGTCGTCTTCAAGCGTCACACCGTCCCAGAGCTGAACACCGCACTTGACGGTTACCCGGTCTCCCACGACCACATCGTTCTCGACGAACACTCCATCGCAGATGTTGCAATCCCGCCCGATCACGGCGCCGGGGAGGATGTGCGCGAACGCCCACACACGTGTTCCGTCGCCGACAGACTCCGATTCATTGAGTGCATGCGAGTGTACGAAGGCGTTCATGGTGTCTGTCCCTTGTCGGAGATGTCCGTTGTGCCATTCAACGGTTTGAATATCAGGCGCCCCCCGACGAAGGTCAAGGGTGTCGTGACCACGAGTACGGCCAGGCTGGTGAGGAGGAGCGCTACGACCCCCTGCGGATCAATGAAGTGCACGATGACCCGGCCAACAGCATAGATGAACAGGTACCAGCCCAGGAAAACTGCGATCCGCTTGGCAGTAGTCCCGCCCTGGAATACGAAACGGGACGAGCCGAACGTGACCCAGACGAGGCCGACGAGGAAGGCGATAGTGAAGGCCAGTCCGGAATCGATGAACAGCCCCAGACCCACGAAGATCGCGTAGGTGATCAGCGTGTTGAAGCCTCCGACAACGAGGAATCGTGCGATCTGCGAGTTGAAGATCCGGTCCTTCACTTATCGAACGTCTCGTGCTGCATGATGATCGATCCCGGCCGGTTCTTCGTGTTCTCGAAGGTGCGCCACACGTAGGTACCGACGATTCCGAGAGCGAAGAGAATACTTCCCGTCGCGAAGAGCAGGACGATCATCTGCGGCGCGTACCCGGGAACTGGAATCTGCCCCCACAGGGCCGAGAAAAAGACGATAAAGGCGATGAGGAGGGACACGGCGGATCCGAGAATCCCGACGAGCAGGATGATACTGATCGGAAGGCTCGTGAACGAGAAGATGCTGTCGAGCAGGTAGCCGATCTTCTTGTTCATCGACCAGGCGCTCTTGCCGTGCTCGCGCTCCGCGCGGGAGTACGGCACCTCGACTCGGCGATAGCCGAGCCAGAACAGGAGCCCGACGAGGCTCGAGTTCGACTCCCCGAGGTTGGCGAACTGCTGGGCGACCTGTCGTGTGCATGCGAAGATGTCGACGCCGCCCGCCGGCATTTGCGGCTGCACGAGCTTCCGGTACAGCGACCAGTACGTGCGGGAGAGTACGCGGGAGACGAGGGGGTCGCGGCGCGCGAGGCGCGTGCCGATCGCGACGTCGTAGTCACCGGACGACAGCTTCTGGAAGAAGGTCTGCACCAGCTCCACCGGCTCCTGCAGGTCCGCAGCCATCGCTGCGACGTACTCGCCGCGGGCCTGGAGAAAGCCGGTTCGAATGGCGGCGAACGAGCCGAAGTTCCTCGAGTGCGAGATGAGCTGTGATCGCAGCGAGGTCGCAGCGAGCAGCCTCTTGAGCACGAGGATCGAATTGTCGGGTGAGCCGTCCACGACGAAGACCGCTTCGGTCTGTCCGCCGAACTGCGCGTCAAGCCATTCGAGCCGCTCCACAACAAGGTGCAGACTCTCCTCGTTGCGGTAGACGGGGACGATCACCGAGTAGAGAATCGGGGTGTCGTGTTCGACGGCCACCGGCTGCAGTTCCTCTGTCATTGCTTAGAGCTCGGCCAGCGCGGCGCAGACGCGATCGATCTCCGCGTCCGTCAGCTCTGGGAAGAGGGGAACCGACACAATGTGCTCCGCAATGCGCTCGGTGACAGGCAGTGTCCATTCGCTGCCGCTCGCGATCGGCTGCAGGTGGTCGGGCGTCGGGTAGTGGACGTCGGTCTTCACGCCGTGCGCGTCGAATACCGACTTCGCCGCAACGCGGTCCGAGACCTCAACGACGGCTAGGTGGCCGACGAAACCCTCGTTGGCGGTGTTCACCATCCGCGCGTTGGGGCTCACGGCGCTCTCATAGCGGGAGTGGATCTGGCGTCGACGCTCGTTCCAACCGTCGAGAAGCGGTAGTTTGGCTCGCAGTATCGCGGCCTGCAGTTCGTCCAGGCGGGAGTTGCGTCCGCCGCTCACGCTGGTGTGGTACTTCGACGTCCACCCGTACTGGCGCAGTTGGCGGAGGCGGACAGCGGTTTCGTCGTTCGAGGTGAGCACCGCGCCGCCGTCTCCGAGCGCGCCCAGGTTCTTCGTCGGGTAGAAGCTCGTTGTCGACACGTCGGCGATAGAGCCGGCGCGCCTTGCACCGACCATCGCGCCGAGCGACTGGGCGCAGTCCTCGAGAACGCTGATGCCGCGGGCATGCGCCCATTCGACAATCTCCTCGACTCCCGCCGCGGTGCCGAAGAGGTGGGTCACAACGATCACCTTCGGGGCGGCGTCGAGCCCGTCCACCGCTGATGCGATGGTGGCGGCGGTCAGCAGCATCGACTCGGGATCGACGTCGGCGAAGACCGGGATGGCTCCGATGGAGCGTGCCGCGGTCGAGGTATATCCGCCGGCGTTGGCGGCGGTCAGAACCGAGTCGCCGGGCTGAACGCCCAAAGCCGTAAGACCGAGCTGCAAAGCATCTGTCCCGTTGCCCACCCCGACCGCGTGCGCGGTCCCGACATACGCGGCGAGCTCGACTTCGAAGGAGTTGTGCTCGGGGCCGAGCACGTACCACCCGCTCGAGACGACGCGCGAGATCGCCTCGTCTATTTCGGCGCGAATTGAGGTGGTTCCTCGACCGAGGTCGTTGAACGGTACCGGCGACTCTGAATTCACATTGCTCACGATTTTCTTACTTTCCTTCGCGCCGTCCGCTGGACGACAGCGGTAACGGCGACGGGCAATAGGGCTGACAGTGTGCCAAGCGCGAAAAGCACCCAGCTGATCGAACGTCCAGGAGTGCGATACTCCAACTCAAGCACATAATTTCCCTCCGGCAGGTCGATCTGCACCACGCCGAGCGAGCTTCTCGTCGGCGCCAGCGTGACGCAGTTGTCCGTCGCGCTGCACGCCGTCGCTGTCCAGCCCTCGTAGTACGCCTCGTTCAACAGGACGGTCCGTGGTTCGTCGAGCGCCACGTCGTAAGAGAGATCACCCGCCGAGTACCCCGCCGGAACCGCCGAGACCGGACCGCAGTCAGCCGTCTTGATGCAGAACTCGAGGCCGGAGGAACTCGGCGCCGCCGCATCGTCCTGGGAGTAGACAAGACCGGGCGCGGCGAGGAAAACGCCCATGCCGACCCGTGTGTCCGGGTCGGTCAACGCCTGAAGCAGCTGGGCCTGTGTCTCGGAGCCCTTGAGATTGAGGTAGCCGCCCACCGCGCTCTCATTCGTGTAGAAGACGCGATTCCAGCTGACACTGTAGATGTCGACATCCGTGTAGACCTCGCCAAGGGGAATCCGAGCCGGCCGCTGCAGAAGCCCGTCGTCGGACACACGACGGGCGAGTAGCTGATCCACGGTCTCGCCGTAAGTGACGCCCTCGGCGGGGACGCGAACAGCGTTCCACGGAGCCTGGGTCGTGTAGGCCCACACTCCGCCGGATGCGATGGTCGCCACGAGCAGCACACCGACGACAGCCCCGCGCCAGGACGAGCGAAGCGGGCTCCAGATCACGACGACCACGATGATCGCGAAGGCCGCAGCGAGGATGACGAATCCGGGCCGCCACTCGTAGGTCTCGAATGGACCCTCTCGCCCGACGATGAACATCGCGGCGACAAAGAGTGCAGCAGCGACCACGGGGATAATCACCCGTCTGGTCGGTCGCGACGGACGCGTTCGGGACTCGAGAAGGTGGCTCAGCCCGGAGGACGCGAGCAAGATCACGGAGAGGATGAGGAACGGTTTGAAGTCGCTCATTGTGAAGCGGCTGAGGCTCAGGCCAGGCAGCGACTGGATGGCATCGAACCAGGGCAGGAAGGGGATCCCGAGCAGGATCGCTGGAATTCCCAGCGCCAGACCGGCTTTCGTAGCCAGGTCGCTCCAGCGCGCGAAGAAGGCGAGCAAGAGCATGGTCGCGGGAACGAAGAAGGAACGCATCGAGATGTCGTTCGGGAGCTCGGCAGAAGAATAGCCGTAGAGCAGAGTGCCGACCATGCCGGCGGAGAAGGCGGAGGTCTCCGGAAGGCCAGCCGCCGAATCCCCCTGCGAGAGAACGTAGGGCAGCAGCCTCGGCATCGAGAGGAGAATGGCGCTGATCCCGGCGACGGCCAGCGGGATCAGGTACGCGGAGGCTTTCACTCGCGTGACGATCTGGTGAACCGCCACCCAGACCGCTCCGACATAGGCCGTGGTGACGATCATGCCCGGGTAAATGCCGGTCGTCGCCTGCCAGAGAATGAAAGCGGCCAGAGGGACGCCCCACCAGGTTCTCCATCGCCACGTCGGCGAGAGAACCAGGAACACGAAGGGGATGAGCGCGTAGGCCCTTGAGATATCGACGTGCTGGGCATTGCTGAAGTAGCCGACTCCGAAGAATCCGGCCGTCGCTGCTACCAGCGCGATCGGAAACGAGATTTTGAGCGACCGCACGAGCAGGAAGGTGCCGAAAAACCCCAGCGCGACGTACACCGCGGCCAGCGCGGCGGCGGACTGCAGCGTGAACGGCGATATCAACGACGCGATTCCGACCGGGAGGAACCAGGCGCTGTTCTGGAGATTGAGGGCTGCGGGATAGCCTGCCCAGACGTTGGGGATCCAGTCCAACGGAGCGAAGAAGCCACCCTGGCTCCACCAGAGATACGCGTCGGTGTTATAGCTTCCGAGGAAGTCCCATGGCGGGATGTTACGTCCGAGCAGGTACGAGCGGAGCACGAGCACCTCGAGCATCGTGACTACCGTGCACAGGATCGCGAGCCGAACGATACGCCTGCTGAAGAAGGCATGCTTCTCGCGTGCAGCGGTCGGTGGCGCATCTGCCGAAGCCGTCTCGGAGATGGTCTCCACGTTCATACCCTTCGCGTCTGGTCGCTCTCGCCAGGTTGACTCTGGGACGCAGACAACACCGGTAGGTGCTCGGCAACTACCCTAACCGAGCCGGCCGCTCGGAATTGATCACCACCCAGCGCTAGAACCGCAGAGTCCTCGAACTACGACACGGTCCCACGCTCGAAGGCCTGCGAACACTCTGCACCCGCACACACCTCGGCCGCTATCGGCCAACCAAGACTGCCGCTCTCCCCACCCGCAGCGAAGTACGCCGAACGCACCGCACCACGAACGACAAACGACCCGGCCGGCGACGCGTAGATAGTTCCGCCAGCGAACGACTGCGCCACCCGCCCCGGCAACGGATACGAAATCACAGCACTCGTCGGCAGCCCCATCGACCCCGTAGGCCCACCCGCAGCGGCATACGCGACGTTGATATCCGAACGAACAGCCACCGATCCAGCCGCCGACGCATACACGGTCCCACGCTCGAAGGCCTGCGAACACTCTGCACCCGCACACACCTCGGCCGCTATCGGCCAACCAAGACTGCCGCTCTCCCCACCCGCAGCGAAGTACGCCGAACGCACCGCACCACGAAC
>Ga0247741_1000531_pt1 | contig 21762 bp, 17 predicted proteins | sample UWRJL213509R2_FD_180945 | JGI IMG/M metagenome (GOLD analysis project Ga0247741, IMG submission 180945) | Plant litter microbial communities from Arlington Agricultural Research Station in Wisconsin, United States - UWRJ-L213-509R-2 | ecosystem: Environmental > Terrestrial > Plant litter >... | reverse complement strand
CCTCTCAGAACCTCCTTCGAACATGACAACTTTCCAGCCTCATACTGTAAGGAAAAACGATCAGTCAGTGTGTTTCTATGGAAGGCAAAATACTCACTGGATTGGGCAAAAACTTCAAGATTCCAATCACCTGAAACTCTGCTCAAATGGCACTGGCAACCTCAGATGTCTGATTCTATGGCGCGTTTCCTAGCTAGAACAGCGACCCATTCAGGTTCACGAGGGACTGTAAGTTGAGAACTCGAAGTAAGAGATTCGCAGCAGTGCTGATTCTTAGCCATTCGTTGCTGGCCTGATGAAGAGACAGGCACCGAGGGGGGTTTGGTTCGCTTGGATGGGTCGTCTGCATGGAGAAGGGAGGTCATAGGTGGAAATGACAGTTGAGATCCATACGTGGATTTGGGAGTGTTTGAGTAGGAGTCAATGGGAACGGTGACGGACCTGGATGGCGAGCTCCTCCGGGTGAGAAATGGTTTTGCCCACGAAGGTGAATTTTGGACTTAGGTTTCATCCTTAGCTGCACAGACGACGTCTGGCTGAGGTGGCGAGCGACCGCAAAGGATGTAAAATAGAGGTAAGACGGTACGTTGGGGTCTTGATGTGGTCGAGGGTTGCTCCGGCGCATGGTCGAACCTTCGACCACAATTCATCCGCGTTGTCGATATCATGGCCTGGGATCGTTTCATCCGTTTCGTGGTTCGAGCCAACGCGGAGGACGGGTCGAGAACTGGATTGCTATTCGTCGTGTTCGTAGTGCAGAATCACATATTATATTGCCTTCGCTTTCGCAGAATGAGATACCGCAGGTCCTTGGTTTTCGCGAAGGTTAGAGGCAATAGTGGATCACTCTGCAATATATATTAGTAAATGGCTGCAATGGAAAGATAAACGGCTGGTACCTCCGCTCTGAGCAGCGAGCTTTTGGTGTCTTGTCTACGCATGGTTTCTAACGTCCGGGAGGCGGATCTACGTGGCCTTTCGAAGATTTAGCCGAGAGAGCTGGTGGGACCTGGATGGTTGAGAATCGAGACTTTTATAAGCATGATGACAATTTAGCTCAAATGAGCAGGGCAAAGTTGTACATTGGAACGGCCTGCTATATCATCTGGCCACAACCCTTGTCATCCTCTCATTATCGGAATTTCTCCATTCCCGTCCTGATACGCTGACAGATGGCATCGTCTATACTGTAGAAAAACACGGACGGACGAGCATCAAAAACCACCAGTGGACACTGGAGTTCCGCCATGACGATCACTACGTTCGCCAGCGGCCAGATGGTCCGTCGGCCACGAAGCGAATCTGAAAGAGAATCGAGCTCGAGATAAGAGATTGGATGTCGAGACTGTCATGATCAAAATACAGTAGTCACGCCCAGAGATAAGAACATTTTATGCAAACGATTGAGGATCCAAGTTGAGGTTGAGCGTGGCAAAGAAAGGAATGCGTTCATTGGCTGAATTGCGCGTGATCAATTGATCCGAAGTTGTTGATCAACCGGCTTTCTAGCCGGTCCGACGCGGCACCAACTCTTGCACGACATTAAGAAGGTCTACTCTCCTGATCCTCAAGGCTCCTGAACGCGACCATTCCTACATGGCGCACCTCAAGGCTCTGGCACAATATCTCTATTCAAACATGGCTGATGCTGCCCGACCGGCGACATCGCATGGACATTACCGGTTACCACTGACAGCCCAGCTCGCGTTGAGTCTGCCAGATGTTCTTCCCATCCTCAGACCTCGTCGCCGTCAAATCATCTTGGTTATTCTGTGAACATTGCCCACTCGCTGTCGGGTTGGTTGAAGTTCTCGTGGCTCGATATCTGGTATGTTGTTATCTACACTCTCTGCGAACTTCAGACTGAAGCTGTCGTTTTATCAGTGGGATACTGGTCCACCCCAAAACCAATTCTTCGAAACTCATCCAGCATCACCTCTGTCCGTTCGCACATCATGACACCTGCCTCCTCCGAATTTCCATTGGTCAACGCTCGACGCCCACAACATCGGTGTATGTGCACCACCCGCTCTACGCGTGGTCTTGATACTCCCGCTGCCCAACACCCAGTTGCTCATGCACATCGTATCCAGTCAAATAATTGAAGACTGACCCCAACCTACGCCCTACGCGCTCTCTCCACCTTCAAATATCACGAGCCTTACATCCTCATGCTTCCCCCAAACTATGCACGTTTCGCGCTCATGGAGCTTTGCCATCCTCCATACCATTGACCAACGTGTGTGGGTGTTGTCTACTTGTCAGAGCCCCCGGAGGTTCAAAAAATGCCCTATTCTAAAGTTTGCTTTCCAGTCAATCGATCCTCAGCTGTCGACTTACTTTGTAGACCACAGACGCCTTTGATTACCAACAGCTTTACAAGAAACGTCCCAAGGTTTACGAAATGGAGGACGAGATCATCGGCCAAGGGAGAATAGGGCATCAGCAGCACTGAACGTTCCCAGTATGTCGCATGCACCTTGCCAAGCCACTACGTGACAATTAACATGCATATTTGACTTTAGATCCTGTCCCCTGTTTCGTCATTTACCTCATGACTCCAGCCATGTTCCTTATCCGTCCGCGACCCACCTGTGCTGTAATTCAAAGCCGATCTTCTGAGTCGGATAGAAGTCTACTACGCCGCCTCTGGGATAGTTCTGGATTCTCTCTTCGAATGAGCTTATCCGCGCTCAAAGTTGCGTCCAGCTGTTCGGCCATAATCTCAGACTCCAGGAATGTTTAAGAACAGAGTTATGCCTTTACAGCCGGTATGCATCTTGAATTTTTATATACTGTCTATCACTCCGCCTAACGTTGAAACAGTGACAGGGGATAAATCCCGCCGGGGTCATCGTTCCCTATGCCTATGACATTTACGCACCAAACCATAGTTCAGTGCTACTTTTGGGCCCGAGCAAACAGATGCTGCTGGATCTCAGGACCCTAAGTTCGACCGACCGCCAAATCCTAAGCGCCTGGAGTTGATATCGACTCGGTTGCCTAGCTAGCGGGGAACTTCGATGTGGATTTGAACACGAACACGACCTTTCACCAGCGATGTAGGCGTTCTTGAGTTTCGAAATAATAGTAAGTTACTTCCCGCATCTTCTTTCTCATTCGGTCTCACTCATTGCTCGCATCTAGTCGTGGCTGTCGAAAATATATCTATGGGGATCTCTCTCGTCAGCACATATATCGGTCGTGCAGGTTGATTGAAGTTTAGAGATATTCCATGTCTGTTTTCGCCTTGGAGCCCTCGGATGCCTGTTTTGTCGTTTGTTGCGTTGCTGTTTTGCTGAGGTCTGATGCGTGCTGCGATACTTATGCTTGTGACTTGCGTTTGTGCAATGTATTCTAGACTCAAGCTTGCGATTTGTGGCCATTCGTTCATCAGGGGGTTATAGTGCGTGAAACGTAATGTCTTTCGTGTGTTATTGGGAATATCAGATGACCCTAGCACCGTCGATGCCTCGAGATGGCTCAAAATATGTCAACACTGTGTCTGCATGCGAAAGGCCCATACGATCGCGCGGCGTTCAGTCAGTTGTCACTATAGAGCTTTACTCTGAAGACGCATTTTCGGAGATCTGAGAAATAGGTAGATACAAATACTCAGGTATTCGGATAGGAAATATCTTGATCGTCACGGTTATTAGCTGCACCTTGTACTATGGAAAGCATACATACAATCTGTATGAGGCTGAGAGGGAGACTGTGTAGCATGTAAAGTCGCTACGACTGCAACTTCAACCTGGACCTGCAACCTGTCACATGCTAATCACCTGCCGAAAGCTTTGTCAACCGCACTGCATGAGATTATAAGACCATCGCCCTCTTTCTTTCCACCGCATCGAGCGGGCGTCCCAGAGATAGTGTCTGTTCATATATCGTAATGTCCCATGCGCGGCAAACCACGCAATGGGGTGATCCAACAGGAAATGACCCAGAGCAGACGGGAAAAAAGGTGCCTCTTACAGCGCTGTCCCATTTTGGTCACATTTTCAAACGCGGTGCATCAATGTCTAGTTTAAACCAGCAAAGGATCCTTTTACTCTGCTATTGGAGACACAGAAAAAGAAGGATAAAGCTAGATGTGATGCGTGGAAAGATGAGGTCCAGAACCTCTTGATCTTCGTGAGTCTCGTCTGCATACCAGGTCTCATTTTCCAATTCTCATATCAGACTATTTGAAGGCCGGTCTACTGACAGTCAGAACGAGAAGCGTTGAGTGTGGCAAAGAAGAAAACCGACATCGGCTATTTATTGCCGGTGATCCGGATGCGGACGCGGTTTTCGTCCGTGCCCTCTAGTACTACTTCTCTTCTCCTGGCCGACGCGTTGATACCTGTAGGCTGTGCTCAACATTGGCACGTTCACATCGTCCCTCAACTAACTGGATCCTTCATTCTCGCGGCTATGGACCCTGTGCAGAAAGCTTGGATTTGGACGTGTATCGTGTCTTGGAGAACATATGACCTCGTTATTGGTTACGAAGGCCAGAATATGAAAGCATTGCTTGGTACGTCTCAACATTTGGTCTACTCTAGCTTCACTCACGATACCTCTTTCTTTCTTTCTAGACCATGATCTTACTTTGGTCTTTTCGACGCCCCAAGCTCAAGTTCCTCCGAAAGACTGTACTGTATGCTCTACGGAGGCACCCAACCTCGACATTGTCTGGCATCTCGACTACACCAGTTGGAAAATTTCTTCCGCGTCCACCGAAGCTTCCATCCCTGAACGACTGTCATTGGACATCATCCGCCCACGGTCAACGACAACGCCCGAGCGGTGAAGTTCGTTACTAGCACTACGCGTCGCACATCTTCATACCCCAGCTACCCACCCAGCGGCCCAGGCACGTCATACCTGGAGGGATACCCCCTTCTACGTTCAGTTCCTAGACTATATTCGCTTTCCAACACCGCGACCCTCGCATCCTCTCATGCATTGAGTTCGCCCCAGCCATGTGCGTTTTTGCGTTGACTGGACTTTGCCATTCTCCATACGGTTTTTTACGGTTTGGAGATGTTGTCTACTCATCGCCGAGGGATCAAGACTGCTTATCTGTCTGAGTCAAATTGGTAAATTTCCTTTTCATTCAACTGATCTTCAGCCGTTTGGCTAACTCACTTTGTAGACCATGGACGGCTTTAGACTCTCAACAAGCTCACACTCCACTTGGAAGAACAAGGCCAATGATCAGATGGAGGAGAATATCAGAATAAGGCGTTCGCGCCACTAAATGCCCAAGGTATGTCGTACACACACAACTTAAAGCCACTCCATGACATTTACACATAAATTTAGCCTTAGAATGTCTCCTGAGTCGTTGTTTTGCGTGTGATTCCGTCTTTCTACCCGTTTTCTTGCAATCCAACGGTCTCGTAATTCAAAGTCTCTATATTCCGATGGGCGCCACTACCTTTTGCCCCGCTACCTCTTGACGTCGTCCCCCCCGTCCGGGTTTACTCTGTCGCGTCTGATCGTTCTTGACCCTCTTCGAACGATTGTATCCGCTATGGACGACCTACGACCTGGACGTCCAAATTCGTGTCCCGCTGTTTCGCCACGATCCCAGATTCCAGGGAGGTTCAAGGATTGAAGAGCTGGGCAAGTCCATCAGGTACGCAACTTGAATTTCCAAGAACTGTCTATCAGTCCGTCTAACGTTGAACAGTACCCCAGGAATACATTCCACCAGCGCTGTTGCTCCCTGCGCTGACGACATGAATATACCAAACTGCGGTTCTATGTTGCCTAAGGCTGACGCTGCTGGTTCTCAAGACCCTACTTCGGTCAACCACGCAATCCTAAGCACTTGGAGTCCATATCGACTTGGTCGCTAGCGGGAACGTCGATATGGAGTTGAACGTGGATATTACCTCTCACTGTGATGTTCTATGCGTTCTCGGGTTTTGAAATGACTGTAAGCCTTCCCCCCATATCCTCTTCTCATTTGGTCTCACTCATTGTTCGCATCTAGCTGTCACGAATCTACGAAAATCTCTCTTCAATGTAGCTCTTGGCCATGTAGGATCATTGAAGGCGATAATTCGTGTCTGGTGTCCATGAAGGCCGCATCTCATGACTAGAGAGAACCAGTTTTCTCCTCCAAAACCCATAGCCTTGGCCGCCTGATTTATTATCACCGGTAATGGGTTGTCGAGGTTAGGCAATACACCTGTGTGGGTTGGCCTACGCCTATGTATTATTTTTGTGCAACATATTGGAGAGGTATGTTCAGCTTTCTGTTTGTCTAAATTCCATCGCTTACTCAAGTGCACGCAGTACTATTACTAAGAATATGAATCAGTAGGCGCCAGTAGACATCGTGATGTGCGCTGACAGTCTGCTCTTTGATGTCCGTATTGTCTCGAGTCTCTTCAAATAACACACAGTTATGTGCCTCTGCCGAATATGTACATGTATGTGGCTGAACTACTGGCATCTCTCCTCTGCCATGCTGTAATCTGTTATCGCAGGTGAAATAACTGACTTGTCAACCCCTCACACGCATGTCACCTGCCGAAAGCGTCGTTGACTGCAAATTGCATAGAATACATAATACGGCTCGGTTCCTCTCTTTGTTGCAATCGAACTGGGGTCCAGAGATAGACTCCACTCTCACCTCGCAATGTCCCAAGCGCAACAAGCCACGCAATTGGGCGATCTAATAAGAAACGAGCCAGAGAAGACGGGAAAAAAGGTGCATCTTACAACGCTGTCCCATTGCGGTCAAATTTTCTGACGAATGCGTCTAGTTCCAGCCAGTGAAAATGAACGAGCCTTTCCAGAATCCGCTCCCCAAGGTAGATAGGGATCCATTCATCCCGCTATTGGAAACACAGAAAGCGAAGGATAAAGCGAGATGCGATCCATGGAAGGATAAGGTCCAGAATCTCCTGATCTTCGTGAGCCTCGACTTAATTATTGAGTCTCAAAGTTAATATCAGAATGTTTCAAGGCCGGTCTATTCTCGGCAGTCGTCACTGCTTCCATTATTGAGTCCTACAAGGAACTTAAGCAAGACTCGGGCGACGTCGCCAACGATCTCTTGCTCCGTATCCTTATCCAACTTGAAGGCAGCACAAACGGAACAGCCACCATGCAAAGCCTTGCTATGTCCACGTTCACTCCTTCGCCGGCTGCTGTTCGCATCAATATCCTATGCTTCTTCAGTCTCATCTTCAGCCTCACCACTGTTCTTATAGGAATCGTTGCGCTCCAATGGCTCCTAGAGCATCTTCTTCCGCAAAAAGACCTCGAGCCCAAATCACGTTTTCCCTACATCACCTCAACGTCGAATCTCTCGATCAATGGGATTTAGCACAGATCTTCACTGCACTTCTTCTTCTCCTGCAAGTCGGTCTTTCCCTATTCCTAGCTGTTATACTCGACTTTCTTTGGAATCTCAACCAAGCCATTGTCAACGTTCGAGTTGATACACTGAGCTGACAGGCTTTTCACAATGGATTTGCTCATTCCTCTTTGGAGATAGCAGACGACGATACGACAGCCTTTATTAAAGGCTCTGGACAGATCGACACATTGAAGTATGGACAGGAGGTCATTCTTGTTGCTGGGATTCTCAATTAGGTTTCGTGTGCATCGTTTTACAGACATTAGGGTTACTAACTTACTCATAGTAGTCATTTGTGAGCTATTTCCGAGTTCTATTCTCGTTCTATTCCCCCGCGAAAAGTGTTCCAATGACGGTAAATATGAACGAGAAGAGAAACCAAAAATGACCGAAAAGCAGCTACTGTGAGTCAGCCCCACTCAATTCTCGAACATAGAACCGAACATAGAGACGGGCGCTAATCACAGCTCCCTGTGCCGAGGGCCGAGCACAGCCACGTGTCATGCCCAGGAGGAGACGAAACCTACGATAGCTGTCCTAGGGTTTCAAGCAAATAATTTATAGATTTTTGAAATACGAAGCGCACCCTCCAGTACCCGTACCGCCGATTAAATCAAAGTGATCGCACGGCTTTGGTAGGCGAATAAGTGGCGGTTGGCCATTCTGCTTCAGTGTCTCGTTCTCGTCGACCATCACTTTGTGCATAACTTCTTTGACGATGAGTAGTCCAGAAAGCCCACGAATGCCGCCGCCGTCTATTTAGAGGTCCGCAGTCGGTGAGTCCGTCGGGCGAAAGAATAAAAACTGGAACATGTACGTAGTGTAAGCAGCTTAGCAGGCCGTTCTCCGTTCGAGGGAGTCATCGTTGAATGCGACATGGTGTCATGAGCCTCGATGCTCCCGAACTTCACAAAAGATATCCACAGTAAGATAGATGGGGATCTTGGGAGTTGGAGAAGGTCGATGTAGCAGAACGCGCAGACAGTGACTCCATCCGGTTCCTCGAAGATTTACATTTCTAATAAATAGTCAGAGAGGCCATGACAGGTTTATAGGTATGCTCTTTCATGGAGGTGACGACCTGAAAGAGCGAAGGCGTGTAATAATAGGGTAAAAATAGCGGAGTGAGTATTTCAAGAAGAAGTTCGGAAGTTTGGAAGGGAAGATATAAGGAAAACCAAGACGAACCGTTATGTGGGGTCAAGTCAGCGGTTGCCGGAGTAGGCCAACAGCTATCGCGCGAGTTGGATCTCCACAACAGGCCACCAAGTGACGTTCAAAAACCAGGTCAACTAACGACGTGAACGTATTGACGGTCCAGGATCCCTGTAAATATAACTGTTGTGGGGTGCAGTGAACGCTATATTGCGCCCATCACATCACGACGTCCGTGTGCAAGGTTTGTCGCAGATGAAGATTGAAGATATTCCACCCAAGAAGCCTGTGGGCGGATATTGTGCGTGGAGATGTTGGTCGTGGATGGGACTGAATCGAAGCCGTGATCGCGCAAAGAGCTCGGATCTGTAAAATTACGATCACGAGGTCACCGCAAAGGCTAGTCTGGCTAGAGCTAAAGGTGGTATCTGAGGAGGAGGATCACAAAATCCATTACAAGGTTATCAGCCATAATTCTGAGGGAGAGATCAGGAGTCGTAAGGGAGCTCTCCTGAGTACCTGGGTTCTCAACAATATTACTCGTGTGAATCCGGCATGATGCCGTGTGAACTTGTCATTTTCCGACCGCAGACTTTTTCTCCCCTTCCACAACGATATCGCTACTCCGTCGCATGCGATGGCGCCTATCCTCAAGACTCGTCTACCGTCTACTGCCTCAAAGCTCCTAGATAAATTTAGGGCACACCTTTCTATCCGGACAGACTGGCATAACATCCCTACTCAAACATGCTTGCCTCTTCATCTATTCTCGCGTTGACTCTGCGCTATCCTCTTCTGCATCCTCGAACCATCTGAGCCACCAAGGACGAGGAACGCTGCCCACTTTTCGCGGGACGCATGATTCTGTAGAACTCTGGTTGGCTGAAGCCTCCTTGGTTCGATATCAGGTATGTCCCTGCCTATTCGTAAATGCGGGCTTCAAGCTAAGGCACCGTTCTATCAGACTTTCTCGACATCACGCCTCTCCATTCGTACCAAGCCAAACGCCTCCTCAGTGGTCCACTCCACAACAAGTTCTTCGAAACTCATCCAGCCAGCAAGCCAACTTCCGCCGAGATTCCCTCAACGGGCTCCGACTTGCCTACTCCGCTGTCTCATCCCATCTATTTCGCATATCGTGGAGTCTCCGACTGGCCACTCTTTTGCATTTGCCCAAACTCTCAACACTGAACGTCCACAACGTCGATGTATGCGCACTACGCGTCCTGCACAAAGCTTGTGCGACCGGCTCATTGACAGTTGATATTACAGTCGAATATCTCATAACGCATATTCTCATAATGCATATTTCTCATAATGCATAGCTTTGAGGTGGGAACCACCGATGTTCGCGAGAAAATCAGGGCATAGTGCATATTGCATAATGCATAGCCCTCACCAGAGGAATATGCATTATCATACTGTGTGTCGGCGAAAAATTTTACCCTAAAAGTCAATTATGAACACATCTGAAGCTCAGTAGATTTTGGGAATCATCATGCAACAGTGCGACGCGAACGTGGTCATGTTGGCTGTCATTCTTAGTACGTCGGTGTTGGTACTGTCTCCTGTTCACCCAACGTCCTGTTCAGTACTTAGTGTGCGATGCTCGCCTAACGAGCATCGCAAATATTCATTCCCATTTACATTACCTTGTCTCCCAGTCTCCGCCCTACCCTGTACATACGACCGGACATATATGAGCTGCAAAAGAGCATAGAGCTCCCTTCAGTCACGGTCGTTTGCCGTAGCAAACACTGAGGTGAGCTCTTCTTATTTATTTTCAATTACCGTTGTACTGATGTTGTACCGTAGCTTTATATTCTATGGATCCGTCAGCAGAATTGACTCAAAGGCCACCTTGGTGTAGATGCCACCATCTGTGAGACCCTTGAACCCACTGCAAAACCTGAGCGCCATTCAATCAAATTTGGCGGCAAAAAGAGCAATGCCCTCAGTCTCAACCAGAAGTTTAGTTTCAGATCACGGTTGAAGCATGAAGGGTTGAAGAATGCTAAACACCTACTATCGACACATTCTTTCAGAAACCGTAGCGTGCATAGGTTGTCCGACTCGGAAGCACCACGCACTGTGTCACATAATGTCACATTTTTGTTACATATCTACTAGTGCATAAATCTCATGATGCATAGGCCTGGGGGGTGGTTCACAGCCTATGCGTTATGAGATATTCGACTGTAGTACCAGTCAAGGTCAGGTATTATTAGCCTTGTAAATGTGTTACTCCTGCCATCAAATTTCGCGTATCTGACCACCTACCACAAACACCAAGGACGGAACCCGACTCAGCATACTGTACCATTTCGTTCAATTCGGCCAGGGGTGTGACCTGTGACCAGGTGGACGAAATTTTGTGTTCGGCCACCTGCCTTATATGGTGCGCGCTGCTCGCGGCGCGGGCTCCCGGAGCCCTCACAGACCCTGAAAATGGCCCCAAAGCGCCCTGTGACACGGGACACAGTTTCAATTTCGGCCAAACCACCCAAGAGCGCGGCGCGTGACGGCCGAATTGATCGAAATGGTACAGTATACGAACGCGTCTATACGACCAACTTCATACACGGCTTCGCATACCGCTACGCATTCGGGAAAAAAAAGTTCGGTTCAGTCCCGCGACTTCAAAAAAGGCGGGAAAGGAAATAATCGCGTTCGACTCTCAGTGAACGATGCCAGTGGTGATCAATGCAAGATCTTATGCCCCCTAGAGTGAGTCTATTCTTCCCGATTTTATCACAATTCTCATCGCTGACCATGTTCTTAGCAGATAAAGCAACCTCGGTGGGACGTACTTGTGCTTTAATCGACTGTGAGTATACTTCTGACTTCGAATTTCTACAATGCTGATAGTCACCTTCCCTCAGCCCAACGGAGACGGGGTCCTTAGCCACTCGGTTTTAGTCTACAGAATGACCTGCGGCGTAGCCAATGGAATGACCAGAGGTCTTTGGAATCGCGACCTGCTTGCAAGATGCAGAATCCGATGGTCTGGGAGCACTGGGCTGACGTCTACGCCGACTGGGTAGCCTTTCGTTTACGTTTCTTATCCATCCTACTGACCACATTTCGCAGACGGACCAAGCGAAAGCTCATACAGCCTCCGGCTATGCAGCAGAACGGCGATGGCTCACCAAAAATCGAAGGAATTTCACTAATATCTGTAGCCAGTAACTCCGTGAGTGAACGTCCAGATTCACCCTCGACTTCTGGTGCAGGTGTGTGCTAACTACGTACCCATGACTCTCAGATCCACTGATACCCTCGGGTATGAAAATGACACTCGTCTCTGGCGTTAGTTTCTGGGTAAAATTGGCGAACGTGCTACACAACGTTCATGCCGCTGGTGAAGACATACAGTATCCACCGTCTTGGACGCCGCAGTAAGAAAGCTATGGGTCACAAATATCCCGACGGAATGTCATCAATATCCATACGGCTGCACATACCAATCCGGGTGGAAGAGAAGAAGGGGGTGTACCTTGAGCATTTCACAGACGCACTTCTCATGAGCGCGCTCATCTCGATTCTTACATTTCTTCAAATTACTATGTCGCGCCTTCCATCCCCTTTTCGCTCTTATGACACTATGACAGTGATAAATTTTCAAAAAATTTTCAACATTTCGTGTATTCAATGGACGTGTCAATTCAATATGACAGTATAACATCGACAAGGCGTGATAAAGACGAAACAGGAGAGTAGCAATAAGCAAGCGCCTCTACCTCATATAAGACTATTCAACCATAACACATTCGAAATTAAAATTCATACAAGATGTTTGATGACTACCTACCGATAGCCAGATGATGATAGTGCTGAAAGTATCGGAGCGTAGAAAGAAGAGAAAAAACATTCCGTATCAAACCCCAGCATCCTCGCATTGACATTCAGAACCAGTTTGTCGACAGATGAAAGATCGTGGACAAGGCTAGAGGAGGGCTGCACAAAAGCGGCAATTTCGACCTTCAGACGAGCCGTATAGAGCGTTGCATCAAATATGGCTTCCATGTCGAGTGGCGATAATGTGCCGATAGTAGGAAACAAGAAGGTCGACATACTATAAGGCAAAACAGTCAGCCGGCGTGTCTCTATGAAAGGCAAAAATGCGTACTGGATGAGGCCAAACCTTCAGGATTCCAATCTCCTCAAACCCTGCTCAAACGGCACTGGCCACCTCAGATATCTGATTCCATGTCCCGTCTCCTGGCTAGAACAGCGATACAGTCTGGATACTCACGAGGAACTGCAAGTTAAGAACTCGAAGTAAGAGGTTCGGGGGACTGAAATGGCGACGAGAAGCGCAGGTTCTCGGCCAATCATTGTTGGGTCTGATGAAGGGACAGGCACCGAGGCGCGCCTAGTATGGTCTGCAGTATGGAGAGGCCTCTTTCACCCCCATCTCCACGTCAGAGGCGGTTTGGTTCGCTTGGATGGGTCGTAGGCATGGAGAAGGGGAGATCATAGGTAGAAATGACGGTTGAGATCCGCACGTGGATTTGGGAGTGTTCAAGTAGGAGTCGAGGGGGGCGGTGACGGACATGGATGGCGAGCTCCTCCGAGTGAGAAATGGCCCCACCTACTAAGGTGAAGTTTGGACTTGAGGTTTCCTCCCTTTCAGCAGCAGACGGTGCCTGGCTAGTGTGGCGAATGAGCGAGCCTGCAGAGCAAGGAAAGTGAAATAGAGGTAAAGAGTCACATTGGGGTCTTGGTGTGGTTGAGGATTGCTCCGAGGCATACATGGTCGAACTTTCGACCGCAATCCATCCGTCCGGGTTCTCGATAACGTGGTCCAAGATAATTTTATGTCTTGTGACTCGAGCCTCCGACGCGAAGGACAGATCGAGAACCGTATTTGCTAATCCTTTCACCCATATTTCTACGTCAGAGGAGGTTTAGCTGGCTTGGATGGGTCGTGGCCGTGGAGAAGGAAGGTCGTAAGTAGGAAGTGATGTTGGAGATCCGTACATGGGCTCGATCATGTTTCGAGGTGGCGGACCTGGATGGCGAGCTCGTCCGGGCGAGAAATGGCATTCGCCTATGAAAGTGACATTCGGACTTGCTGTTTCCTCCATTTCAGCAGCACATACAACGCCCAGCTAAGATGGCGAGCGAGCAAGCCTCTGGAGCGAGGCAAAGCGTTACATTGGGGTCCTGACGCGGTTGAGGATTGCTCCGACGGATACTGGACGTAGTCGAACCTTTGGCCACAATTCATTCGCCTACGGTATCGATGAGGTGACCTGAGACGGTTTCATTGTTCTCATTACTCGAACCTCTGACGCAGAGGACAGGTCGAGAACCCCTTTGACGTTCCTTTGGATTCGTAATACAGAATCGCCTAGTCATATTGCCTTCACCTCCACGGCTTAGGGTACTCCAGGATTCTTGGGTTTCGCAGAGGATACAGTCCTGAGTTCAGCTCGAAGGTAAGTTGAATTGCGCTGCAGTGTATATATCAGTAAATGTATGCGAAGGGAGGAGGAATGACTGGTACCCCCTCTTGCAATAGCGAGCTTTCGAAGACTCCAATATGCGTGGTTCCTAACCTCGGAGAGGTGGATATGCGTGGCTTTGCAAAGAAGTTGGCTGAGAGAATTTGGATAACTAAGAATCGAGATTGATGAATTACGATGAATATTGAGCTCAGTGGTTGAGTAGGCTCAGAAACGTACCTTGGAACGACCTGCTACACCATCTGCACACGGCCCATGCCATCCTATCATCATCGACACTTCTTCCTCCAGGTCCTACTGCGCCGACAGACGGCATCGTTTACTGGAGAAAAACGCCGACGGTCGAGCATCAAACCACCAACGGACGCTATAGGCACTTCAGTTTGGCCAGGACAATGTCTACGTCTGCCACATGGGTCATCAAGGGTATCGTAGCAAACAATTGCTGCTCAACCTTCGTTGCAGTCGTAGCGAGTCCGTCTCCGATGGTTGGAAGACGAACTTCGCGGGCGTGACCTTTCATGACGTCCCACTCGTCTCTGATGGGAGAGAGAATCAAGAGGGATGCCAACCGGCATCATCATGTGCAGCATGGTGCCATTGGTGGGTAGAAGGTAGTTTGAGAGGCAGGCCAGCCACGGGTTGAATACAGGACGCGAATCTGAAAGAGAACCAAGCGTAAGATCAGATGGGACGCTGAGACTGACAAACAGTCACGCCCCATTGCATGTATAGAGAATGTCGGACGAATGGAGATCCAAGTTGAAACGTTGAGGGTGAGCGTAGGTGGCAAAGAAAGGAATGCGGCAGTGCTGATGATCGATTAATCCGAGCAATCGGCTCTCTTGCCTCCCTGGCTCAAGCGCTCAAGACTGGTCTATTTCGCGTCTCTACTCTGCATCCACTACTCCTTCTCTGGTAGGCCATCCTATGTGCTGAGAACTTGCGAGACCTCTTTTGTCGGAAAGTTGCAAATAGCCTTATTAGGGCGCTCAGGGCCCTCCGGCGTGGGTTGCTTAGCCAGGTGCCAGTCGAGCCGAAGGCGGAGTGGCACCAGCGTCCAGCCGAGCGGCAAACAAGAACCAAGCAAGTGTTAGCCGTTCTCACGGCGCCTCTTGCTTGTTCCTTTCATCTCGACCACTCGCAGTCGCTTGCTTTCGTCGCATGCCTCTCGCTCATTTTTGTTTTTCGCCACCCACCCGCCCACAGACGTATATATCGTATCGCTGTAACGTACTACAGTTTTGAATCGTTATTTGACTCGCATACCTTGTGCAGAGTGTTTGCAGTACCGTTGAATCACACGGAAACCTCGTTATCACGGTACTTGTAATCTACATATTACACAGCAATATCAACCAATCATGACCACTATGGGGAAATCGCTCAGCAGACGGTTCCCGCCCACCCGGCGGCTCAGTCTGCTCCGCGTCCGAACTGAGCTTCGCTCAGTCCAGCCCAACCTCAACTCGTAGTGGTCTTGGTTCGGTGATAGACGAAGCTGGACTGACCAGCGTGCCAGTTAGCCCGATCAGGGTGCCTGATAATGCCTGATATGGGCCAAAAATGAGGCAGAAAATGCACTCATCAGGCGAAAAAAGTGGAAAAAAGGCCCTTATCAGGGACCTCCCTGATATGGCATTTCGCAAGTTTCCGACATTCGTCATGCGGCCCCCACTCTGTAAGTATGCCATAACCTAGACATGTTACTCCAAACCGCTGAACTACAAGTTTTAGGAACTAGGCACGCACAACCATTTGAATGGTTCTATCAACCTAGCTGCCGGGTTTTGCGCCCTTCCATGGGTGCATTTCTGTCGATACCAACTCGTTTTCAACGACGCGACTACCGTCACGGTGCTGCTCTATCGTTACCCAGCTACATTCGTATATGGTCGTAATTATTGCTCACTCAATGAATGAGCCACTGTCTGCCAACGTGTGTTCTTTCGCAAATGTTCGCCTGCTTCCGAATCTTTCCATCCCTCGCGCTCGAACTAGACACAAACCATTAGGATACCATGTCTCTCCATCCTCGCGGTAGGCACGTCTACTTCAATTGCATGGGCGTCCACAAATACGAAGCGAGGAGTACATAATCATAGAGCAATGTGTAGGCCTCAGTAGGCCTTCGCTCGTGGTATTTAACTACTCTCGATGCCATCGTTCGCTCGAGGTCCGCTCCCTTGCGTTTCATCACAAGCCTTGCCAGCCTCAAGAACCCTCGCGGCAATTCCTAGTTTCCTCGACCACTGCTTCGAGGTCCTCTGCATCGCTCAAGCGGCCCAGGTCCCTATATGTGGCCGCGAGGCTCAACATGCTCTTGAGGGTGTCTAGATGATCGTCTCCTAATACTCGCTTCATCTTTTCCATCGCCTCCACACCGAGCGCCTCCGCGTCCTTCAAGCGGCCCAGGTCCCTATACGTGTTGGCAAGATTGGCCATGTTTTCGAGGGTCCAAGGATGGTCGTCTCTCAGTAAGCGCCTCGTCTTCTCCATCGTCGCCAACTGAAGCGTCACTGCATCTTGCAAGCGGCCTTGTTTCCAGTATGTGAGCGCTAGGTTCGACATAGCCCTGAGGGTTTGAGGATGTTCATCACCCAGCAAGTGCTTCCTCTTCTCCAATACCAACACCTCGAGCGCTTCCGCATCCTTTAAGCGGCCCTGCTCCCTGTGCGTAGAAGCAAGGTTACCCATGGCTATCAGGGTCTCAGGATGGTCATCGCCTAGTAATCGTTTGCTCTTTTCTAATCTTACCAACTCAAGCGCCTCCGCATCATCTAAGCGGCCCTGGTTTTTATAGGCTAAAGCAAGATTCCCCATAGTCACAAGGGTTCCAAGATGGTCCTCTCCCAACACCCGCTTCTCCTTCTCCACCAGCACCACCTGGAGTCTCTCTGCCTCCTTCCAGCGGCCCTGGTACAGATACGTACTGGCAAGATTTGCCATACTATTGAGGGTGTCAGGATGATCATCTCCCAGCGTTCGCTTATCCTTCTCCACCATCACCACCAGGAGTGCCTCTGCCTCCTTCCAGCGGCCTTGGGACAAGTATGTGGTGGCAAAACTCCTCATGGTCATGAGGGTGTCGGGGTGGTCATCTTCCAGCACCAACTTTCTCTTCTCCAGCACCACAGTGTAGAGTGCCTCTGCCTCACTCCAGCGACCCTGCTGCGAGTACGTGCTGGCAAGATATACCATACTTGTGAGGGTGTCAGGATGGTCATCTCCCAGTACCCGCTTCCTCTTCTCCATAACCATTACCTCGAGCGCCTCCGCATCCTTGAAGCGACCTGCACCGCTATAGATTTCTGCTATATGTGTCCCGACTATTGGATTGATATCCTCCAGCTTGAGTGAGGCTATCGTGTTGGCGGTATGTTTCAACAGCTTGTGTCGATATTTGTAGTCTTCGTCAGTGAATGTCAAAGAAAATGATAGCGCAATGATTGTGAGGATGAGATTCTGCATCGGAGATCTATTTCCTTCCAAAGTGGTGCCACTCCATTGGTGTACCAGTGGATGAATGCTGTAGGTGCGATTTTGGTGATCATATTCGATCAATGAATGTGAACCTAGGCACATAATGGCCTTCTGGAACGTCCAGGAACTCCAGCGTGAATTTTGTTTTCCCAGCTGGTTCAACAAATTTGTCACTTCATCCCGAAGTACTGGATCATCTAGCTGCACTTGAGACACAGCCGCTTTTTCGAACATTTCCTCCGAAATTCCTTCGTAATGCAACAAGGAGCAAACTTGGAGAAAACACCTCGCCGGTCCGTCAAGTTTGTCATAGCTAAGTCTCCATGTCGAATAGACGGCTAATTGATATGGATCCTGCCCCTGGGTCTCCTCGTTCTGCAATAAAAAGTCGCGTTCACGGCGGTAGAGTTCTCGATACCCACGTAAAGACGAGTGGCAGTGAATGAAAGCACCGGCCTGTGCGACGGCCAACGCAAAGCAATGGAGCTCCTGTATCGCACGTCAGCCTCTTTATGAAAAGGTACATATATGTAGTTACCAGTACAATCGTCTCCGCTAGTGTGTTATTTTCGACATTGCTTTCGGCTCGCGCCTGAACCAGAAGCAAACTTCTTGCGTCTTCGAGATCCATTCCTTTGACATCCGCATCTGCATCTTTGGCAGTGTAATGGCGAAGCTCTCGGTTCCGTGTTGTGATGAGAATATTTCCAGATGAGCATGAAGGAAAGAATTTCTTCAGCTTCAAGTCAACACTGTCCGCGTTGTCGAAGATCAGGAGCCAGCGCAGACCCGCGTCCACCGTTCGCTTGGCATTTCCTGGGGCAATGGCTTCAAGATCGGATTGAATAGTCTCTTCGGTTGTGGCGTCGACGTAGAAGATTTCGGAGAAACTATAAAGAATCAAGTCATTAGTAAATGAAGGTTTGATTTTCTTCGATCGATTTTCATACCGTTTGCCTTTGGATTCTTCAATAAATTTGAATGCAAGTTGGCTCTTCCCCGCCCCACCGAGGCCATGCAGCACGAAGATGCGCTGAGATGTGCTCTCTGAGTCAAAATAGCTGCACATCCTATCGAGGATATCCTTTCGACCTATAAATGAAGCCACAGGTGGTGGACAGAGCTTGCGTTCTAGGGTGTCTTGAATTGATTCGGGTGGCTTGGGGGAAACTGGAGCAACGGCAAATGATGATTTTCCGTACCGAGCTGCTCAATCGTAAGGCGTGCTTTCGTCGCTGTGATCATCTGCCCCAGCAGCACTAGCTTTTCATCGATTTCCTTCCTCCTCAGATAGTGTGCCGTGTGAGCCTCCACTTCGCTCAATCTCTCCCATTCCGAAAGCTTCACTCCTTGCATCCCTTGCTCGACATTCAGCCGAAAGTATGTCCTAGGCAATTGCGCAAAGAGGCGTAACATATGTTCATGTGTATCCTCACAATCGGTCGCAATTGCCCTCAGCGCATCGACAACGTCTGTCGGTATGACCTGCTGAAAGAACCCAGGTCTCCTTATGCCGGCCGCCTCGACCTGTCCAGTGCCGATGCTCACCAGGCACCCTATGGAACGAGTGCCAAACAGAGTGTTGGCTTCATCGAGGACAACCCAGCTGGGATTGTTGCGGCCCACACCTCCGTCGATGAAAGGTTGCGCCCTCCCAATCTCGATACGTTTGAAGAATGTCGGCGCTGCGGATGTTGCTCGAGCAGCCTCCCAAATCTTGCATCCAGGATGCGATTCGTGCGATGCGTAGGACCTGAACAGCATCGGAATGTTCATGTTGTGCGCGTTCTTGGCGCAGACGAAGCTGAGGAACATATTTCAGACCCGAATAAATACCAGAATAGTGGATACACTCACGTTCGACAACCTGTAGCCTCATTTCGTTCCAATAACGGGGATTCCGAATTTCCAGTCACCTCCCTCACAATTGACTTGATTGCTGCTTCCAGTTTCGTTGCTTTGAACTTTCCATCTCCTGGCCTTCCCTTCGGATGAGAGAAGACGTGTTTCACTAGGGTGCAATAGTGTCTTATTGCCGTGTCTACGTCCATCCGAAGTCGCCCAAGCATTAACGCGACTATCCTCTAACGTAACAATTAGCTGTAGCGTATTATGTTCAGGAGCAGGTAGCGCACCCTCCAGTGCTGGTACCACCGATTAAGTCAAAGAGGTCGCACGGCTTTGGCAGACTTGTGATGAGCGGCTGGCCATCCTGCTCCAATTTCTTGTTCTTGTCGATCATGACCTTGTGCATAAGTTCTTTGATGATAAGCAGCTCCGAAAGTCCACGAATACCGCCGCCGTCTGCTCAGAGGTTACAAATCAGAAATTGCATCCGGTGTTTAAACCATTAAGACTTTACCCAATGCAAGCAGCTTGACAGGTTTTTCTTCGTTGGAGGAGCTCATCGTTAGAGTAAGGGCAATGAATTCGACGTCCTGAAACTTGAGCTTGGTGGGAAACCTTCAAACTTGTCGATAGAGGTACATTCCACACGGTCAGTTTATCCTCCCTAGTGTTCTAGTACAGCCGCAGTTCTTACAGCAGATGTATTTGAGAAGGGAGCAGAAGCTTTGTGCAACACAGGACTCGGGAGATTTCGAGAAGCCAGACCGCACTCGTGATCATCACAGAGTAAGTACTCTCGCAGAAGCATAGAAGGATACATGTTTCATCCTAGTTAAAAACAGCACGTAAGGTTTGTACGATGTCCAGAACTTCAAGAAATAGCCAGAGGTGAGTTGCAGTGGCCATGACAGACAAATTTCTTTCCAAACGGGGGTGTGGCAGTTCCGTCTTATACTAGACCAGCGCTGATGGCGACCGTACTTGCACCACATCAATCTAAGAATATCGCATATTTGCTGTACTCTGAATGACCTCTTCTTCACTCTCACCATCAGCATTCGAAATTTCATATCATGCTCCAAGATAAAGTTCTGCCTCGCTGTTGCGGCGATAGTCGACAGAGAATGGAAAGACTATCGATGTTTCCCACAGGTCGCGAGACGGGTTCCAAAAACTGAAGCCTGAAGTCCTTGTGGCTCGATATCAGGTGTGTCTCTGTCTAGACTCTGCGAGCTTTGGCCTGAAGCTAACGCGTTATTAGTGGGACCCGCTCGTCCATCTGCAAGGACATCGCCATTGACACTGACCCAACCAAAACCAATGCCTCGAAACTCATCCATCACCACTTTCCGCTCGCATATCACGACGCCTGCCTCCTCTGACTTTCCATTGGCCAGGATTTCCAGCACTCGACATCCACAACATTGATACCACATATGACCCAGCCACCCCGAATAACATCTGTTGGGACGTTCTTCCGTGTCCACCAAAGTTTCCATCCTCGACGGTTGCTATTGGACATCATCCGTCGACGTCGACGCCCGAATTATGACCTTCTTCACCAGCGCTCTGCGTCGCGCATCTTCATGCCCCAACACCCAGCGGTCAGGCAGGTCAGATCCACTCAAAACATTGAGATACACACCCTGTTACGTGCAATTACCAACCTACCCAGTCTGTTAGCCTTCCAATATCGCGGCACTGGCATCCTCTCCTGCTCCGTCCCAGCTCTGTGCGTTTTCGCGTTCAACGACCCCATATTTGACATCCTCCATACCGCTTCTCAACGTCTGGATGCTGTCTACCCATCGCGAAAGGAGCAAGATTGCTGATCCGAAGGTCTGCCTTTTGTTCGTTCGACCCACAGCATTTGGCTAATTTACTTTGTAGACCACTGGCGCCATTCGATTTCCAACAGTCTACCCTCTACGCGCAGGAATGGGTCAGGTTTCTAGATGAGACGGCAGAGAAGATCATTGCTTAAGGGAGAATAAAGTATCAATACCACTACATGCTCCAGGTATGTCGTATACACACCTTATCGACTACTTTATAACGTCTAACACACACATTTGTCCTTAGATTTCGCCTCCATTTTTGACCCCCTACCTATGTACGCGTCGTTTTCCGGTCGTCTACTCGGTCCGTTCAGGACCCACCTGTACTCATAGTCATCAAAAATGATGGCGGTCCGGACTTTTTCCCACATCTTCTCGAAGGAACTTTTCGATTGTTTAGAGCATAGGGCTTGTTCAAACGCTCTTTAAGCTTAGATCTTGCGCAGAAACACCCTTATATATGTATAGTATATTTCTGCAAAATTTCAAAGAGTTATGGGTTTTCCTTGTAACAGTATACACCGACGAACTTGAGGTCTGGTTTTGGAACAGATGATAGTTTGTACAGCTTATAGAATGTCTTCTACAATGTGAAATATTA
>Ga0247741_1000530_pt1 | contig 21782 bp, 21 predicted proteins | sample UWRJL213509R2_FD_180945 | JGI IMG/M metagenome (GOLD analysis project Ga0247741, IMG submission 180945) | Plant litter microbial communities from Arlington Agricultural Research Station in Wisconsin, United States - UWRJ-L213-509R-2 | ecosystem: Environmental > Terrestrial > Plant litter >... | reverse complement strand
ACGGACTCATAGTGACTCGTTGATATGACTCTAACACGTAGTATAAGAACCAGTAGAGAACTAGGATGTACCTTAGCTAGTTCTTAACTTGCAAACCTCTTATCTGCTTTAACTCAGACAATACCTCACAAGAGGCATTCTGTTTATTGAGATAAAGGACCGATCCGACCTCTCTGACTCTAGACAGCGTCTTTCGACCTAAGTCTATTGTCTCGGTCGTTACAGTTACATCGTTCATAGTGCAATTGAGGGGTGCTAGTCATTGTTTTATTCATAGGGCAGGTAACGACAAGTATATATTGACCTAAAATACCCTATATTTGCCGATCCTTTCACCCATATTTCCACGCCAAAGGCGGTTTGGCTAGCTCAGATGGGTTGTGGCCGTGGAAAAGGGGAGATCGTAAGCAGGAAGTGATGGTAGAGATCCGTACATGGGCTCGGTCATGTTCGAGGTGACGGACGTGGATGCCGAGCTCGTCCGGGCGAGAAATGGCCTTCGCCTACGAAAGTGACATTCGGACTTGATGTTCCTCCATTTCAGCAGCACATACGACGTCCGGCTAAGGTGGTGAGCGAGCAAGTCTCCGCAGAGCGAGGCAAAGCGTTACATTAGGGTTCTGACGCATTTGAGGATTGCTCCGACGGATACTGGAGGTAGTCGAACCTTTGGCCACAATTCATTCGCCAATGGTATTGATAACGTGGCCTGAGACTGTTTCATTGTTCTCGTTACTCAAACCTCTGCCACAGAGGACGGGTCGAGAACCCCATTTGACGTTCCCGTTGATTCGTAATATAGAATGAAGTAGTCATATTGCCTTCACTTCCACAGCTTAGGTACTCCAGGATTCTTGGGTTTCGCAGAGGATACAGTCCTGAGTTCAGCTAGAAGGCAAGTTGAATTGCGCTGCAATGTATATCAGTAAATGTATGCGAAGGGAAAAGGAATGATTGGTACCTCCTCTCGGAATAGCGAGCTTTCGGAGACTCAAATAGACGTGGTTCCTAACCCTCGAGAGGTGGTTATGTGTGGCTTTGCGAAGAAATTGGCTGAGAGAATCTGGATGACTAAGAATTGAGACTGATAAAATATTGAGCTCAGTGGTTGAGTAGGCTCAGAAACGTACCTTGAAACGAGCTGCTAAACCATCTGGCTACGGCCCATGCCATCTTCTTCTCATCGACACTTCTTTCTCCAGGTCCTACTGCGCCGACAGACGGCATCGTCTACTGGAGAAAAACGCGGATGGTCGAGCACCAAAACCACCAGCGGACACTATAGGCACTTTAGTTCGGCCAAGACAGTGTCTATGTCTACCCCATGATCCGTCAATTGGATGAGTATCGTAGCGAGCAGTTGCTACCCAACCGCATTCTTCGTTGCAGTCGTAGCGAGTCCCGTCTCCGATAGTTGGAAGACAGACTTTGCGGGCGTGATCGTTCATGATGTTCATCTCGTCTCTGATAGGAGAGAGAATCAAAGCAGACATCATCATGTGTAGCATAGCGGGTAGAACGTGGTTTGAGAGGCCAGCCACGGGTTGAATACGGGACGCGAATCTGAAAGAACCGAACGTAAGATCAGAGATGGAGTGTTGAGACTGACAAACAGTCACGCACCATTGCATGTACAGAGAACGTCGGACGAGTGAAGATCCAAGTTGAAGGTGAGCGTAGGTGGCAAAGAAAGGAATCGGAAGCTCATCGCTGCATCGTGGCTGTATTGCCCCGGTGATCCGAAAGTTCAACTTCCCAGCCCCGACTTGCTCAAGACTGGTCTGTTTCGTGTCTCTACTCTGCACCCACTGCTCCTTCTCTGGTAGACCATCCTATGTGCTGAGAACTCGCCAAGACCTCTTCTTCGTGCCACTCTGTAAGCCTCAGGTCATAAACTAGACATGTTAGTGCAAACCACCGAACTACAAGTTTTAGGTACTAGGCACGGACTTTAAGCACAACCATTTGAATGGCTCTATCAACCTCGCTGCCGACTCTTTGCACTTCTCCATGGGCGCATTTCCGTCAATACTAACTCGTTCTCAACGACGTAATTATCCTCATGGTACTACCCCATCGTTACGCAGCAACATTCATATACGGTTATAATTATGTTGGATTGTTCACTCAAGGAATGAGCCACTTGAAAAGCCCGCCGTATAACGGCGGGAAAACACTAACAGGAGAACTCACACGTATCAGAAGTGGATCGCCGTCTGAGTTCCGTAGTCTAAGAGAAGCTAATAGTCGGAGTAAAAGAAGAACTCCGTAAGTATGTGTGTGCGCGCCTTAAGTAGGCGTGTAAGTAAGCAATAACGTGACCCAAGGAAGGCACCAGCCTTACACCACTGTCTGTCTGCCCAACGTGTGGTCTTTCGCAAATGGTCGCTTGCTTCTGAATCTTTCCAACCCTACGCGCTCGAGCTAGACACAAGCCTTTGGATACCATGGCTCTCCATCCTCGCAGTTGGCACGTCTACTGGATGGACGTCCCACAAATACGAAACGAAGAGTAAATTATCATAGCACGACGTGTAAGCCTCGGTATGCCTCCGTTTGTGATATTAACTAATCTCAATGACATCTAACCAGACGACCCATACCTCATTTCGTTCGCTCGAGGTCCGCTCCCCTGCGTTTCATAGCAAGCCTTGCCAGCCTCAAGAACCCTCACGGCGATTCCTATTTTTCTCGACCACCGCCTCGAGACCCTCTGCATCTTTCAAGCAGCCTAGGTCCCTATATGTGGCTGCGAGGCTTGACATGCTCTTGAGGGTGTCAGGGTGGTTGTCTCCTTGCATCCGCTTCATCTTCTCAATTACCTCCACACCGAGCACCTCCGCGTCTTTCAAGCGGCCTTGGTCTCTATATGTGTTGGCAAGATTGGCCATGTTGTCGAGGGTGTAATTATGGTCTTCTCCGAGAGCCCGCTTTGTCTTCTCCACCGTCACCAGCTGAAGTGTCACCGCATCTTGCAAGCGGCCTTGTTTCCAGTATGTGAGCCCCAGGTTCGACATAGCCCTGAGAGTCAGAGGATGCTCATCACCCAGCAATTGCTTCATCTTCTCCATCACCACCAACCCAAGCGCCTCTGCTTCCTCCAAGCAGCCCTTCTCCCTATACGTAGAAGCAAGGTTACCCATTTCTATCAGGGTATCAGGATGGTCATCCCCTAGCAACAGCTTGCTCTTCTCCAATACCACCAAATGAAGCGCCTCCGCATCATCTAAGCGGCCCAGATTTCTATATGTATAAGCAAGACTTCCCATGGATATGAGGGTGTTAGGATGGTCTTCTCCCAGCTCCCACTTCATCTTCTCCATGACCACCACCTGGAGCGCCTCTGCCTCTTTCCAGCGGCCCAGGTACAAGTACGTGGTGGCAAGATTTCCTATGCTCTCGAGGGTGTCTGGATGGTTATCTCCCAGTACCATCTTTCTTTTTTCCGACACCACATTGAAGAGCGCCTCAGCGTCACTCCAGCGGCCCTGGGACCAGTACGTGCTGGCAAGATTCCCCATGCTCTTGAGGGTGTCAGGATGGTCATCTCCCAGCAACAACTTTCTCTTTTCCACCACTACAAGGTAGAGTGCCTCCGCCTCACCCCAGCGACCCCGCTGCGTGTACGTGTCGGCAAGATATTGCATACTTGTGAGGGTGTCAGGATGGTCATCTCCTAGTACCCGCTTCCTCTTCTCCATCACCATCACTTCCAGTGCCTCTGTTTCTTTGAATTGACCTGCTTCACTATAGATTCCTGCTATATGCATCCCGACTAATGGATTGACATCATCTGGCTTGAGCCATGTTGTGGAATTCATGACATGTTTCAAGAGTTTGCGTCGATATTTGATATCCTCGTCAGCGAATGTCGGAGAAAATGATGTCGCAATGATAGTGAGAACAAGATTATGCATGTCGTGTCGGTTTATTCTCAAGATGGTGTCGCTCCAGTGATGAACCAGCGGATGAATGCTGTAGGTATGATTCCGATGATCATATTCAATGAGGGAATGAGAACTGAGGCGCATTATGACCTTTCGGAACGTCCAGGAACTCCAGAGCGAATCTTGTTTTCCGAGCTGGTTCAACAGCTTCGTGACTTCATCTTGCAGTTCTGAATCCTCCAGATTGTGTTGAGACAACGCTGCGTTTTCGAATATTTCCTCCGAAATTCCTTCGTGATGCAGGCAGGAGCATACTTGAAGGAAAGTCCTTGCCGATTCGTCGAGTTTGTCGTAGCTCAATCTCCATGTCGAATAGACTGCTAAGGAATACGGATCCTGGTTTTGTGTCTCTTCGTTCTGTAGCAAGTTGTTGCGTTCACGTTGGTAGAGCCCTCGATACTCGCGTAAAGATGAGTGGCAGTGAATGAAGGCACCAGCTTGGGCGACAGCCAATGCAAAGCAATGGAGCTCCTTCCAGATGGATTAGTACAAAATTATCTATTGAATAAGACAGTGTAAGTAACTACCTTGACAATTGCTTCTGCTAGTGTGATATTTTCGTCGCTTCTTTTCGCCCGAGCCTGAACCAAAAGCAGTTTTTTTGCATCTTCGAGATCCATGCCTTTAACATCCGCATCCGCATCCTCCGCAGTATAGTGGCGTAGCTCTCGGTTACGTGTTGTAATGAGAATATTTCCAGAAGAGCAAGAGGGAAAGTATTTCTTCAGCCTCAAGTCGACATTGTCCGCGTTGTCGAAGACGAGGAGCCAGCTCGTGCCAGACAGACTCGCAAGCCACCGCAGACTCGCATCCACGCTTTGCTTAGCTTTTCCAGGGACAACGGTCTCGAGATCCGCTTGAATAGTCTCCTCATTTGTAGCGTCAACGTAGAAGATATCGGAGAAACTAGAAAATGATATGAGTAAACCACTGTTTGATGTTATCCAACTAATCGATATACCGTTTGCCTTTGGATTCTTCAATGAATTTGAACGCAAGTTGGCTCTTTCCTGCACCACCAAGGCCATGCAGCACAAAAATCCGCTGCGATGCGCTCTCCGCGTCGAAATACGTGCGCATCTTATCGAGGATGTCTTTTCGACCTAGAAAAGAGGCCACCGGCGGCGGACAGAGCTTGCGTTCTGGGATGTCTTCAATTGATTCGGGTGGCCTAGGGGAAACTGGGGCAACAATGAGACATTCTACAGAATACAAAGACGTTCTTTTGTACGTACCAAGCTGCTCGATCGTAAGCCGTGCTTTCGGCACTGTGATTGTTTTTCCGACTAGCACCACCTTCTCGTCGACCTCCTTCCTCCTCAGATATTGTGCCGTATGGGCCTCCACTTTGCTCAATCTCTCCCATTCCGAGAGTTTTATTCCCTGCATCCCCTGCTCGACGTTCAACCGAAAGTATGTCTTCGGTAATTGCGCGAAGAGGCGTAGCATGTGTTCATGTGTCTCTTCACAGTCGGTCGCGATTGCCCTCAGCACATCGACAACGTCTGTCGGTACAATCTGCTGGAAAAGTCCAGGTCTCCTGATACCAACTGCTTCGAGCTGCCCAGTACCGATACTCACCAAGCACCCTATAGGCCGAGCGCCAAATAGAGTGTTGGCTTCATCAAGTACAACCCAGCTGGGGTTATTGCGGCCGACTCCTCCATCGATAAAAGGCTGGGCCCTCCCAATCTCGATACGTTTGAAGAATGTTGGCGCGGCTGATGTAGCTCGAGCGGCCTCCCAAATCTTGCATTCGGGATGCGTTTCGTGAGATTCGTAGGACCTGAAGACCATCGAAATGTTCATGTTGTGAGCGTTCTTGGCGCAAACGAAGCTGAAGCAAATATGTAAAAACTGAATAAATTTCGACCAGCTTATACACTTACGTTCGGCAACCTGCAGCCTCATTTCGTTCCAATAACGGTGATTCCGAATCACCAGTTACCTCTCTCACAATAGACTTGATTGCTGCTTCAAGTTTCGTCGCTTTGAACCTCCCATCTCCTGGCCTTCCCTTCGGATGAGAGAAGACCTGTTTCACGAGGGTTCCATAGTGTTTTATTGCCGTGTCTACGTCCATCCGAAGCCGCCCAAGCATTAACGCGACTATCCTGGAATGTAAGTAATCAGTAGCTGTAGCGCGTTATGCTCAGAAGCGAGTAGCGTACCCTCCAGTGCTGGTACCACCAATCAAGTCAAAGTGATCACACGGCTTTGGCAGGCGAGTGAGGAGCGGTTGACCATCTTGCTTCAATTTCTTGTTCTTGTCAGCCATTATCTTGTGCATGATTTCTTTGACGATCAGCAGCTCGGAGAGTCCACGAATGCCGCCGCCGTCTGCATAGAGGTTACAAGTTAGAAAATAGGTCCGCGAGCCAAGATTATTGAAATAGTTACCCAATGAGAGTAGCTTGACAGGTTTCTCTTCGTTAGAGGAGTTCATCGTTAGAGTACAGGAGATGGAGGTAGCGTCCCGGAACTCAATGGGATAAAGCTCTCAACTCGCACCTATAAGTGCATTTCACACGGCAAGTCGGTTAGTCTATCCTCACCAGAGTTCTCGAACAGCCATACTTGTTACAGCAGATGCATCTGCGAAGGAACCAGCAAGCTTCGTGGGACATAGGACTCGGGAGATCTCGAGAAGGTCAGTCGCGTTTGTGAGCATCACGTTGTAGTACTATTGCAGAAGCATAGACAACCGTTTCGAAATTCCATCCTAGTTCACAAAGCATGCCAGGTTCGTACGAGATTGGGAACTTCAACCAGTAGCCAGAGCCTAGAGGGGAGTTGGAGCGGCCGTAACAGAGATTTGCTTTCCAAATGGAGGTGATGGTCAAAAGCAGCCTCGAGTCGGCGTGTTCCGTCACTGCGGCAAGCGATTTCTCTTTCTCAACCACTCGCCGCACTCACCCCATATATCGGCTCATATTAATCTAGATCCCTTACTCAGGAACTCGCGGAGAACCGCTTTCCGCTTATTCTCGCCGTCAGCATTTGAAACCGCATACACATGCTCTAAGCTAAACTTCTGCCTCAGTATCGCGTTAGTCGATAGAGTTTGGGTTTGGACCATTGCTAAAGCTAAAGACCAAGGCAATTCTGCACATAGAAACTCAACTAGACAAACATAGAAGGAGGAAATGTTGAGGGTACGTACACGTGTATCCCTATGTGTGTTCTCGCTAAGTAGTTCTTTCATATGCTGATAATAGTTGTGCCATAGGCTGCTTGATCGTCAACGCTGGCGTCAGACTCTTCCATTGGCATGAGCCCCTGAGGACCGTGTGACAATCGAACATGCGAGGCCATGCTCCTGTGCAGCGGCCTTCCAAAATATCGAATCTTCAAGACTCTTCCAGCATCCACCCTCAAAGGCTTCCTGGATCCATGATTCAAATCGTGATTCCCTTGACGATCAATTGGCTGGGCATACCATTCCCAGCTTCATCCGCTGGAAGTATGCGCCTTAACCCGGTTTTAGCTAAGTCATCGTCATCTTCCACATCTGCTTAACCATAACGAAGCCGTCTCATTCCTGCCACACCAACGTTGCGATCCTTCCTCTCCGCGTCGACGAGGCTGCAATATGCTACACTCGCCATTGATGTATTAAATTTTCCTAGATTTATGTCCCTGCCTACCTGCTAATATGAACTCCAGATTTGACAGAATTTTTCTATTAGATGTATTCCTTCATGATGACCACGACGGTCTTCTGCTTATTGCTACCGCCAAATACTGGGTGTTTCGGCTCGATTATGGGTAATCGAGATGCAGCGGAGGGTTCTAAGGTCAGTTTATATCTCACTCTTACCTCGTTTCAACCCACCCACCAACGTCCATACTTCCATTTCAGCGTCCCGAAGGTCGAGAACAGGCTTATCTGCATCCGGGGCGGTGTTAACCTCAAAAAAGAGCGCTCAGAAGGTGCGCCCAATTTGGTCAGTTGCATATGATCACCCGCCTCGAGGCGATGTTGGTCAGGGACTACATTCACTAGTCATCATCACCATAGAGTTTGAACTTCGGACTTGACTCTATGAACCCAACCCACCTGCTTAGGATTGGCGCTAAATGATCGACTCAGACGAGCACCAGTCATCACTACCATTTATCAACCCTCCAACGGCCAGCTTTTCGGAGTAGGCGCTGCTTTGAACTCACATCATTGCCTGGATCCAACAGTCTCCTTCATCACGTCCGTACAGCTTCACGGCTTAATATACGTCTCGAATGAGAGCGGAATCATCTTTCGAGGACGACTTTAAGTCCGCATCTCCTAGACGTGAGGCAGTGAAGATTCGAACCACCATCTAATTTTGCCACAGGGAGTCCTCAACTCTCTTTCACTGTCGGCGGTGCTCATCGGACCTTTGGTTGCCACTATACTCCTGCTCTCAACCTCAAGGATAGAAATTGGATTAGCGTACTGGAAATCTTATTGCTCCCACCACTGGCGCCGATGTCGGTTGACTGTGATCATGGAGGTGGTGGCTGAAGATCGGGATGTTTCAAAGGACGAACAAACTGGCGTTCCAGTTCTTTCTCTACTCACTCGATCGTCCTCGACTTTTTCTCTCCAACCATGCCTATCTCTACTACCGAACATCTCCTCCAATTGCCGACCCGTCTAAGGGGAAAGATCTGGAAAGATATGGTCGTATACCATCACGCCGCTTAAGGATTTGTTCTAAAGGCAGGTTGTCTTTATCACACATACGACGCCATGCCATCACTTCTATCAATGACTAATTATTGTTAACAGGCCTGTAAGCGGGTTTCACTGCATAAGAGCCCACGGTTTGAGTAATAGAGATTCAGGGTGCAGATATAAAATATCCAGGTTCGTTTGCCAAATCCTTCGACTCATCGATCTGCACTCACGGTATATATCCAGTTTTACGGAGTGCGCAGAGTGGAGCGTCACGTTTCCAGCTTTAGGCTTGAAGAATAGAGACTCGACGGATTATCTAAACACTCAGCCATGCACCACTATCCGGCAGAGACTCACGCTGTTTCGAGTTTATGTAAACAAGACTCTCTCTTTTGAAGCATTTTAATTGACGCAATCTAAATTTACATGCATAAGATTTCTTGCGATTACTGCAACGAAGTTTACGTCTAATCATGCGCAAGTCGCCTGTAAGCCGCTGATCAGTCGTTTGTTTGATGACTCGTGTGAATCCGGCAGGATGCCGTGTGATGAGATTTGTCAATTTCGGCGGCTGGACCGCAGACTCTTTTCTCCTCCACAACAATATCGAGGTCGGTCGGATATAACGGCCAAGCAAGCTCTGGCCGAATACCGCATCGAAGCTCCTAGATCCAAAAATCCGCTCCAGGTTTTCTAACACTCGACACACTGTGCCTACACTCTTTCCCTCCTCGCGTTGACTCTTCTTCTGCGTCTCTGGTCCTCGTCCTCGTCGAACTATCTGAGCAGCCAAACACTACGAACGCTGCCCACCCGTCGCGGGACGCAGGCTTCCGTAGAACTCTGGTTGGCTGTAGCCTTCTTGGCTCGATATCAGGTATGTCATGGCCCACTCGTAAATGCGGTCTTAACGAACCAAGCTCTCCCCACTCTAGCAGGCCAGCTCCTGCGCCCATTCCAATGCCAACGTTTACTTGCATCTCCTCAAAGACTTTCGGCTTATCTACTCCGCCATCTCATCTTCATCCACTCGCATATCATGTCCCCTCCAACTGGCCACTCTTTCGCATATGCCCAAACTTTCAACACTGGCGACCACAACGTCGATTTATGCGCACCACCCGTCCTGCACAGAGCAGGTGCAACCGGCTCGTTGACGGTTGTCGTTAGTAATGTGGGGCAGTATCTCCCTTGTAAGTGTGTTACTCTGCTATCACCTTTTCCGTACCTGACCACCTTATCGCAGACTCTGGACTCATAAGACTGCCTGAACCCTGACTTAGCATATACAATCGCGTTATGCAACCAACCTTATTCGCGACTTCAATACCACACCACTTCACGTATTCGCGGAGCAGAAATTCGATTTCCAGTCCAGCAACTTCAAGAAGGCGGGAATGGAAAGGATCGCGTTCGACTTTCAGTGAACAGTGTCAGTGGTATGACTCATGAGCAATGTAGGATGTTATACCCGGCATAGTGCGTCGTCTTTCTTCCCCATTTGTCCCAATTCTCGTCGCCAACCATGTTCTTGAATCTTAGCCGATAAAGCAACTTCGGTGGGATGTACCTTTGGGTTTAATCGAGAGTAAGCATACTTCTGAATTGTAAGTTTTACAACACTGATTCCCACCTTCCTTCAGCCCAAAAGATTCGGAACCCATAACAACTCGGTTGTAATCTATGAAATAACCTACGCCGTCCCCAATCGGATGACCAGAGGTAATTGGAACCGCAACCTGCTTGCAAGATGTAGAGTCCGCAGGTCATGGAGATGGCTGGTTCAACACATTTGCCGTGTGCGTGTTATTTCCCTTACATTCCTTCTCCATCTCCCCTTTCTCACTGACCACATTTCGCAGCTGGACCCAGCGAGTGTCTGCCAAAGTCTCGGACGCTGCAGTAAGAAGGGTATAGGTCATGAATATCACGACAGAATATTGTCAATATCCATACTCGGTTGAGTTTTAATATGTGAGTCAACTATTACACCTATTCTCGACTTCTGGTGCAGTATATGCTCACAAGATCTGTCTCATTTCAGATCGACTGAAGCCCTCGGGCATGAGGCCTTACACTAACGTCGGAAAATGGGCGAGGTATGAAATTTCCATAAGGAAGTCATTCCCGTAGGACTGACGCTTATCTTTGGCGTCAGCCTCTGGACAAATTTGAATGAACGTGCTACACAACGTCTGGGCTACCCTGGTGAACAGATACGGGTCTCCACGGCTGGAATACGTCTTAAATTCCATAGATGTGCTTCCAATACAACCTGGCACTCATGTCGATGCTTCTGTTTTCTACTTCAAATTATTTACGCTGCAACTTCTGTCTCGTTTACGGTCTTGGGACAATATAACTTTCAAACTTTGATGAACATTTCATCTGTTCAGTGGACGCGCCTGTTCACTATGACGGTACTACATTGACAAGGTGCGAAAGAGATGAACAGGAGAGTAACTAGCAGCGTTTCTCTACCTCATATAAGACTATACAAACACGACACATTCGAAATCAGAGAAGATCATACAAAAAGTTTGATGGCCACGTACCGATAACCAGATGATGGAGGCTGAGCTTTGAAGCATCGGAGCGCAGAAAGAAGAGACAAAACATTCCGTATCAACCCCAATACAGCCAAGCATCCTGGCATTGACATTCAGATCCAGTCTGTCGACGGGGTCTGAGGCTTCTCCAGTAAGTTCTCAAATCCATTCACAGCGACTAACGTCGCTCAGTAGCTGGTCAAGGAAATTTGAAACTAGCAATAGCCCACGCCAGCTCTGAAAGCATCGTGATGTTCTTCGCGATGTCCAACCCGACAGATGAACCCAGGTTCAACAGCGACGATTGCGACGGAAATAGAGAAGGGGATGTGGATTGACGGGAGCTTTGAATGCAGTCGTCGCGGCTTGAGATGAGGTAGTAACGGCTCTGGCTGCGGAGACAGGTGATATGGACCTGCATGTTCAGGTTGGCTGGTGGAGGCGCATCGAAGGACGAGGCAGGGAAGGCAGTGATCTCGTTAGAGCAAGCACTGACCAGCAGATTGTGCCTGAGCGATGATATGCCTACGTGTTGCATGTTGAATATTGGAACATACTGAGAAACCTGATCCACCACCCGACTCGAATCCTCCTCTTGTTGATGCCACTTCATTTTCTGACGCACCGACGAATAATATCGTCCGACTCCGTGAATGTGATATTGAAACCACCAGTGACGAGGAGAGCTGTCCCACAATCGAGGCCACATCGACTATAGGACACAGATCATCGATTTGACGGCTATTCCAGCCGGCAGTTTTGACTTGCTGAAATTGATTTGCTCGTGTGAGACACCGGCTTGAGTGCTGATAAAAGTCTGGTATCGACCTTCATATGTCGGGTTGGAGGTAGGAATTGCAGATGAGAGACGCCGTGGATAAGGCCAGAGGAGGGGTATGCGAAAGCGGACATTTCGACCTTCAGGCGAACCGTATAGAGCGACGGATTAGATAAGGGCTACCATGTCGAGTAGTGTTGAGGGAGGTCGGGTAGCACGATATTGAAGTCGCACGAAGCCAGACTAGCAACGCGTGCTTGCCCACAAGAAAGTGAACATCGTCTTTCGTGGGACGCATGAACTTTCGAATTCGCCAATTCATAGTACGCCAAAAGCGGGAGCGATCAATGGCGATAATGCATTGATAGCAGGAACCAAGAGGCTCGACATGCTGTAACACAAAACTATCAGTCAGTGGGTCCCCAATGGAAGGTGAAAATGCGCACTGGATGACCCTTCAAATTTCCAATCTCCTCGAACTGTCCCAAACGGCACCAGCAACACGAGACGTCTGATCCCACAGCCCGTCTCCTAGTCAGAACGGCGATCCAATCTAGATGCGTCCGAGTACACGAGGACCTGCAGCCAAGGACCTGAAGTAGATTTGCAGTCCTGCGATGGAGACAAGCAGGGCAGGTTCTTGGCCATTCGTTGTTGGGCTTTGATGAAGAGACAGGTTCTGAGGCGCGCCTGATAAGGCTCTCGGTGTGGATAGGCGTCTTTTCACCCATATTTCGCGTCAGAGACGGTTTAGTTCGCTTGGATGGGTCGTAGGTGTGGACAAGAGGAGGTCGTAGGCGGTAACTGAGGCTCGAGATCTGCACGTTGGTCCGGTCATGTTCGAGTGGGAGTCGGCGAGAGCGGTGACGAAGGTGGTTTGCGAGCTCGTCCAGGCGAGACACGGTCTTCGCCTATGAAAGTGGTATTCGGACTTGATGTTTCCTCTAATTCAACAGCATAGACGACGTTATGCTGAGGTGGCGAGCGAGCAGCGGTAATCGCAGAGTAAGGGACATGAAATAGAGGTATAGCGGTACGTTGGGTTTTTGATATGGCTGAGGGTTGCTCCGGCACATACATGGTCGAGCCTTTGACCATGATTCATCCACCAGCGGTATCGATAACGTGGCCTGAGATGGTTCATTGGTCTTGTGCCTCGAACCTCTGAAGCGAAGGACAGATCGAAGACCGTATTTCCTGATCCCTCGGTTTCGTAGTACAGAATCAGGGGTCACGACGCTTCCATAGCCTAGGACAGTGCAGGATTCTTGGGTTGTTTGTATGCGAAGTTAGGACGAATGGCTGATACCTACTCCCAGCGTAGTGAGCTTCCGGAGTCTTGTACATGCGTGGTTTTAGCGTCCGGGAGGTGAATATAGGTGGCTTGGTGAAGAATTTGGCTGGGAGAGAGCTTGTGCAACCCGGATTGCGAAGAATTAAGACTGCAATAGCATGATGAATATTGAGCTCGAAGGTTGAGTAGGCTCGGAATCGTACTTTGGAACGACCTGCTTTACCATTTGACTGCAACCCATGACATCCTCTCGTCATTTCTCGTTTCCTACTGCGCCGACAGATGACATCGTCTACTGGATAAAAACGCGAAGAGACGAGCACATAAACAACCAGCAGACACCGGAGGCACCTCAGTTCGGCCAAGACTGCGTCCGCCTCTGTCGACCACGAGTTGGATAGGTATCGTTTCGAGCAGTTGCTGTTCAACCGCATTCTTCACTGCAGTCACGGTGAGTCCAGTCTCTGATGGTTGCAAGACCGATTTTGCGGACGTGACCGTTCAAGACGTTCGTCTCGTCTCTAATAAGAGCGAGAAGCGAGAAGGATGCCAACCGGCGTCATGATGTGCAGCATAGCAGGTGGAAGGTGGTTTGAGAGGGGAGTTGAATCTAAAGAAAACCGAGCTCGAGATACCAGATTGGATGTTTCCAAGGTGAAGGTGGCAAAGAAAGGACTGCGTTCATCGGCTGCGATCGATTGATCGGAAAGCTTGTTCTTCGTGCCGGTCCCGCTTCTCCCGACTTGCTCAAGAACTGGTCTCTACTCCGCTCTTCTAGTGGACTATCCTCCGTGCCGAGAACTGGCGAGACCTTTTCGTCGTGCCACTCTGTCATAACCTAGACACCTTGCTGCAAACCGCTGAACTCTGGGTTTTAGGAACTAGGCACAGACTTTAAGCATAACCGGAACCATTTGAATGGCTCTATCAACCTAGCTGCCGACTTTTTGCCCCTCTCCATTTCTGTCGATACCGACTCGTTTCCGATGGCACGACTATCCTCACGGTACTACCCCAGCATTATCCAGCTACATTCAAATACGGTCATAATTATGTTGGATTATTCACTCAATGAACGAGTCACTGTATGCACAACGTGTGTTCTTTTGCGAATGGTCCCCTGCTTCTGAATCTTTCCATCCCTCGCGCTCGAACCAGAACCAGACACAGGTCATTAGGATACCGTGACTCTCCATCCTCGCAGTCAGCACATCTACTTCAATTGCATAGGCGTCCCACAAATACGAAGCGAGTACATCATCACAGCACAACGTGCAAGCCTCAGTACATCTTCGCTCGTGATATTTAACTAATCCCGATAACATCAAACAAGACGACCCATGCCTCATTTCGTTCGCCCGAGGTCCGCAAAGCCCTCTATGTTCCGCGTCAGGCTACATCCAGCTTCGAAACATTATGCGGCTTCCTGCTTTCCTCCACCATTGCCTCGAGCACCTCTGCATCGTTCAAGCGGCCCAAGTCCCTATATGTGGCTGCGAGGCTCGACATGCTCTTGAGAGTATCAGGATGATCATCTCCGTTCACCCACTTCATTCTCTCGATCACTTCCACACTGAGCGACTCTGCGTCCTCCAAGCGGCCCTGGTCCCTATATGTGTTGGCAAGGTTGGCCATGTTGTCGAGGGTGTAATTATGGTCGTCTCCGAGCACCCGCTTCATCTTCTCCATCGTCGCCACTTGAAGTACCTCTGCGTCGTTCCAGCGGCCCTGTTTCCAGTATGTGACCGCCAGGTTTGACATAGTCCTCAGAGTGCTAGGATGCTCATCGCCTAGCAGTCGCTTCCTCTTCTCCAATACCAACACCTCGAGCGCTTCCGCATCCTCTAAGCGGCCCTGCTCCCTGTACGTAGAAGCAAGGTTGCCCATGGATATCAGGGTATCAGGATGATCATCTCCTAGCAGCCGCTTCTTCTTCTCCAATACCACCAACTCAAGCGCCTCCGCATCATCTAAGCGGCCCAGGTTTCTATATGTATAAGCAAGATTTCCCATGGATATGAGGGTGTCTGGATGGTCCTCTCCCAGCAACCGCTTGCTCTTCTCTATGACTACCACCTGGAGTGCCTCTGCCTCCTTCCAGCGGCCCTGGTACAAGTACGTGGTGGCAAGATCCCCCGTGCTCCCAAGGGTGTCTGGATGGTCATCTCCCAGCACCAACTTTCTCTTTTCCAACACCACAAGGTTGAGCGCCTCCGCGTCACTCCAGCGGCCCTGGGACATGTACGTGATGGCAAGCATCCCCATACTCTCGAGGGTGTCGGGATGGTCATCTCCCAGCACCAACTTTCTCTTTTCCACCACTACAAGGAAGAGCGCTGCTGCATCATTCCAGCGGCCCTGATGCAAATATGTGCCAGCAACATTTCCCATACTTGTGAGGGTGTCTGAATGGTCATCTCCCAGCACCCGTCTCCTCTTCTCCATGGCCATCACTTCAAGTGCCTCTGTTTCCTTGAAGCGACCTGCTTCACCATAGATCCGTGCTATATGCACTCCGACTATCGGATTTATATCCTCCGGCTTAAGCGAGGTAATTGAGGTTGTGGTATGTTTCAGAAGTGCGCGGCGATATTTAAAGTCCTCATCGGTGTATGTGATAGAAAATGATAGCGCAATGATAGTGAGGGTAAGATTCTTCATCAGAAGTTGGTTTCTTTCTATAGTGGTTCCACTCCAGTGGTGTACCAGTGGATGGATGCTGTAAGTGCGATTCTGATGATCATATTCAATGAGGGAGTGTGACCCAAGGTGCATTATGACCTTCTGGAATGTCCAGGAACTCCAGCGCGAATCTTGTTTTCCGAGCTGTTTCAACAACTTCGTCACTTCATCTTGCAGTTCTGAATCCTCCAGATTGTGTTGAGACAACGCTGCGTTTTCGAATATTTCCTCCGAAATTCCTTCGTGGTGCAGGCAGGAGCAAATTTGAAGAAAAGTCCTTGCCGATTCGTCGAGTTTCTCGTAGCTCAGTGTCCATGTCGAATAGACGGCTAATTGGTACGGATCCTGTCCTTGAGTTTCCTCGTTCTGCAATAAATTGTTGCGTTCACGCCGGTAGAGTTCTCGATAGTCGCGTAAAGACGAGTGGCAGTGGATGAAGGCACCAGCCTGCGCGACGGCCAGCGCAAAGCAATGGAGTTCCTGTATCCTATGTCAGCCTGAAACTTGCTACAAAAAAACTAAAAGAAACAATTTACCTCGACAATTGTCTCCGCTAGCGCTTGATTTGCACCAGTATTTTCCGCCCGGGATTGAACGAGAAGTAAATTCTTTGCGTCTTCGAGACCCATCCCTTTAACGTCCGCATCCGCGTCTTTAGCAGTGTAATGGCGAAGCTCCCGGTTGCGTGTTGTAATGAGAATATTTCCAGAGGAGCATGAAGGAAAGTATTTCTTCAGCTTCAAGTCGACATTGTCCGCGTTATCGAAGATGAGGAGCCAATTTTGGTCGGTCTGACTCGCAAGCCAGCGCAGACTCGCATCCACACTTTGCTTTGCTTTTCCTGGGACAACATTCTCAAAATCCGCTTTGATAGTGTCCTCGTTTGAAGCGTCAACGTAGAAGATATTGGAGAAGCTGAAAAACAAAGCCCTTAGTAAATCACAGTTTGATGTCAAGCAACCGATTGGTATACCGTTTTCCCTTGGATTCTTCAATAAATTTGAACGCAAGTTGGCTCTTTCCTGCACCGCCAAGGCCATGTAGCACGAAAATCCGCTGCGATGCGCTCTCCGCGTCGAAATAGCTGCGCATCTTATCGAGGATGTCTTTTCGACCTATAAACGAGGCCACCGGCGGCGGACAGAGCTTGCGTTCTGGGATGTCCTCAATTGATTCGGGTGGCCTAGGAGAAACTGGGGCAACAATGAGACATTCTCCAGACCACAAAGACGTCCTATCATACGTACCGAGTTGCTCGATCGTCAGTCGCGCTTTCGGCACTGTAATTATCCTTCCTAAAAGTGCCAGCTTTTCGTCAACCTCCTTCCTCCTCAGGTATTGCACCGTATGAGCCTCCACTTTGCTCAATCTCTCCCATTCCGAAAGCTTCATCCCCTGCATCCCTTGCTCCACATTCAACCGAAAGTATGTCGTCGGTAATTGTGCGAAGAGGCGCAGCATGTGCTCATGCGTATCTTCGCAATCGATCGCGATTGCCCTGAGAGCATCGACAACGTCTGTCGGTACAATCTGCTGGAAGAACCCAGGTCTCCTGATGCCGACTGCCTCAACCTGTCCGGTGCCAATGCTCACCAGGCACCCTATAGGGCGAGCGCCAAATAGAGTGTTGGCTTCGTCGAGCACAACCCAGCTGGGGTTATTACGGCCTACACCTCCATCGATGAAAGGCTGCGCCCTCCCAATCTCGATACGTTTGAAAAAGGTCGGCGCTGCAGATGTTGCTCGAGCGGCTTCCCAGATCTTGCATTCGGGATGTATTTCGTGAGATTCGTAGGATCTGAATAACATCGGAATATTCATGTTATGGGCATTTTTGGCGCAGACAAAGCTGAGAAGAGATGTCAGACACGAATAAATACTGGAGACAGTAGCTTGTAAACTCACGTCCGGCAGCCTGTAACCTCATTTCTTTCCAACAAGGGTGATTCCGAATCGCCAGTTGCTTCCCTCACAATTGACTTGATTGCTGCTTCAAGTTTCGTCGCTTTGAATTTTCCATCCCCAGGCCTCCCCTTCGGATGGGAGAAGACGTGTTTCACCATGGTATCATAGTGCTTTATTGCCGTGTCTACGTCCATCCGAAGCCGTCCCAGCATTAAGGCAACTATCCTATAATGTAAGAATTAGTAACGTATTACGTCCAGAGTTAGGTCGCCCACCCTCCAGTACTGGTACCACCGATCAAGTCAAAGTGATCGCACGGCTTCGGCAGGCGAGTGAGGAGTGGTTGGCCGTTTTTCTTCAGTTTCTTGTTCTCATTAACCATGATCTTGTGCATAAGTCCTTTGATGATGAGCAGCTCGGAAAGTCCACGAATGCCGCCGCCGTCTGCTCAGAGGTTACCAGTCAGAAACTCTGTCTGCGAGCTAATATAATTATGAAGTTTACCCAATGCAAGTAGCCTGACTGGTTTTTCTTCATTAGAGGAGCTCATCGTTAGAGTATAGGCGGTGGAGTCGACGTGACAGAGCAAAGCCTTCAAGCTCGTCCATAGATGTGCGTTCCACACGTTAAGTATATCCTCACCAGAGTCCTGGTACAGCCATACTTCTTACAGCAGATGTATTTGCGAACGAACCAGCAGGCTTCGTAGGACATAGGATTCGGGAGAAGGTCGACCGTGGTCATGATCATCAGAAGTACGCAGGCAGAAGGCAGTTTCATCTCGTTCAAAAGCCACGGAAGGCTCGTACGAAGTTCATAACAACCAGTAGCCAAAGGAGAGTCACAATGGCCATGATAGATTTTTCTTTTTGACGTACAGGTGAGGGCCAATGGCAGGAAGGGACAGACTCGGAATATAGTCGGCAAGGCAATCTGGTTTATTAATAGATCAATCGATCACCGCTGGTAAGTCTTCTCTTCAACCACCTTCCGCATTTCCACTGGATCATGGAACCTCAATCCGGATTCCATAACTGCTGTACCTCTCAGAGAGCCTTGTTCCCTTGTTCTCTCATTCAGTATTCGAGACCTCTGAATCTCACGCGCGCTCCGAGCTAAAACTCTGCTGTGCTGTTGCATTTCGATGGGGGTAGGACGCGCGAGTCTGTATCTACAGCCACGCCTTCTAGCTACGGCGGACGGTGAACAATCGCGAGATCTAGTTCAAAACGCTCAATACCATAGCTTCTTTATTTCTGATTTTATGATCGAAGAGCCTTGATAAATCCACCTTCCAGACTATTTTCATCACACGTAAAGAAGGTTTTATTGTGAAACGGCCTGTCTATTTTACGGGTAAGTCCTGTCCTCGCAATTTGAAGTCGTATTTCAGCCATTGACGAAATTTTAGGCTGGAACTTGCACGCCGGACAGTTTAGATCAATGACTGGCCAGGACTGTGGTGGTAGACGCATCTCTTTCAAGCAATAAAAGTCTTATGCATTGGAGGTGAAAAATCAGGGAACCTGATCGAAGGTGCTGAAGAGACATGAGCTTGGGGCCACCGTTTGCACCTGATCTCAGGTAGAAAAAAAATACGCCGTATCGAAATCGGCCTGTTTATTCTCGCGACGGCCGTACGGCGAAATCGTTTGCATTAGTCGAGTGTCAGTGTCTGAGTGTACCTTCAAGTTCTTCAAGTTGGTCGCGTCAGTTTCTTAGTGCACAAGAAAATCGACGCCCAAACGGAATGCTGATGGTTCAGGTAAAAGACTTTTTTTTCAGTTCTCGCCATTGATAACTAATTTTGTCGCGCTTTGCTCACGGGATCAAAGCGCGTCGCGTAAGCTTGGCGTCACGTCGACAGGGTCAACTTGTCAATTGAACAAGAATCGCCTACAGTACTCCCAGCCACATTCATTGGGGACTTGCATAATAGCATTATAATTTAGAAAATAATATATCTGCTCTGAGAAGCTTGATATTGACATCCATCTTCCATGTAAGTACATTATTCCCCTTGCGTCGAGCAACATGGGAAATAAACTTACATTGGGATCGCAGTCTGCTGACCACTCGGACGAAACGCGCATTTGGGTTCTTCGGGTTTCTCTCGAAATCGATTGGACTACTACTTATTAGGGAAACGCCATCGAAAGAGCATTTCTGCCGGCGTGAGTGATTGGGTAGTAAGCACGGAAGTTCGTGGCTAGTGGGCCACCTGGAGATTGACTAGGGCGTTAGGTATTTGAGAGACTCCATATACCCATAGATATGAAAGCGGAATATCAAGTGCGCTCTGTGTAGAGGTAGTACATTGGTAGTACAAATGGTGCATTACTACACAATATGGATGAACGGCGATTTACCTTGATCTCAACTTCATTGCATATTGTAACGATAGATCCAGTTTACCTTGATCATAGTTACACAGAATTTTCCTATGTAAAAATATCCAAAGTGTAGAAGGTATTAATCGTTACGGAACTTACATGTCAGTGTCAGAATATAACATCTGTACGTATACCAAACGCCTGGCACCAACCAAGTATATAAAAGGATACCCATGATCGACTCTGCAAAGACGATCCTTTTTGTTCTAATTCTATCTCTTTTGTCTGACATCACCTTTGTTTACCGTGTCAGGGTCTAACATATGGACGCGATGCTTTATTGTTCTCAGAAGTCTCATTGAGATCACATCACATCTTTTCACCACCACCACCACCATCGCTAGACACATCCACCACTACCTCCACATCCACTTAGATCATCGCGACCACGACCACGATGGCCCGACCTCCACCCCGCCCAACACCCATCGACTCCTTCCCAACCCACACCTCAAAAACCCAATCCGAAACCGAAACCGTCCTCCTCACCCACATCCCCACCCCCGATCCCACCACCGGCGTCCCATCGCCCCCACCCCTCCTCGACAAAAAAGCACACATGCAATTCCTCGTGCGCAACCTCATCCAAGGGTTCCCCTCGCGCTACATCAGCCAAGACGCGAGCCAGCCGTGGTTGATGTTTTGGACTGTCCAGGCGTTTTCGGTGTTGCAGGTTGCGTTAGATCCGGGGAATAAGCAGAGGTGGGTTCGGGGCTGTCTGTTTCCCGCTTTCTGATCGGTTGGGTTCGTTGACCCTTGGATTGATGAATTTGTAGGGTGATTGATAAGGTTATGACTTGGCAGCATCCTGAAGGTGGATTTGGTGGTGGTCCTGGACAGGCTGCGCATCTTCTACCGACGTATGCGTCGGTGTGTTCTCTAGCGGTCGCTGGGAGGCCAGGTCCGGGTGGGGGGTGGGATCAGATAGATCGGTGAGTTTGCATAGGCTTCTGAGCTTGTAGAGACGGCAGATTGACTGACATCGGGAACAGGGAGAAGATGTACAGATTTTTCATGAGTCTGAAGCAGAAAGACGGTTCGTTCCTCGTTGCACATCACTCTGAAGTGGACGTTCGGTGCGTTCGCGTTGTATCTCCTACATCCATATACTAACTCACCCTCCAGCGGGATCTACTGCCTCCTCATCGTCGCGACCTTCCTCAACATCCTCACCCCCGAACTCGTCTCGGGCACAGCAGGCTTCATCGCCTCCTGCCAGACCTACGAAGGCGGCTTCTCATCCTCCTCACATCCGTCCTACTCCCTCTCAGGCACCGTCCTGCCCCCACCCGCCCCGCGTCCACCCCTCGGCGAGGCTCACGGGGGGTACACATTCTGTGCTCTGGCCTCATGGATCCTCCTCCAACCCTACCTATCCTCTTCCTTGCGGACGGAACAAGAAACGGAGGTGCAGAAGATCGATGTGGGGAACCTGTTGAGGTGGCTTGTGCATATGCAGGGGGTGGATATTGAGCTGGGTGGGTTTAAAGGCCGGACGAATAAGCTTGTGGATGGGTGTTATGCGTGGTGGTGTGGGGGGTCGTTTGCGTTGCTTGAAGCTCTTGGGGTGGGGG
>Ga0247741_1000528_pt1 | contig 21820 bp, 27 predicted proteins | sample UWRJL213509R2_FD_180945 | JGI IMG/M metagenome (GOLD analysis project Ga0247741, IMG submission 180945) | Plant litter microbial communities from Arlington Agricultural Research Station in Wisconsin, United States - UWRJ-L213-509R-2 | ecosystem: Environmental > Terrestrial > Plant litter >... | reverse complement strand
CACGCTCTGTCTTGCTGAGCATGGGGTTTACACTCCCAGAGTGGAAATAAATTGCAACAGGCATGCCCTCGACTCGGATATCAGGATTCTGACACAAGAAGACGCCTAATACGGGATCCTCGTTTCCTGTCTTCCGAAGCATCTTGGTCCAGAATGTTGATGAATCTATTATGGTGGTCAATCCTGCCCAGACCACCGACCCATTGGGGAGATTATATCTGTATTTGAGCACGATGTCGGTGTGTTCGGCATCGTCTTCTGGGAGCAAAGCGTGGAATGCTATCATAGCGAGCTGAACTGCTTCCTGTTAAATATTTAGAAAGTGAATCTCAGCTTCCTTTGCAGGTAAAAAGTGAATTGGGCGTGTACGCACATTGTAGGATTTGGCTGCAGGAACCAATTCCCAATGGTTTGACTCTACGCCGTCATCGAACATCAAGTTCAGAAGCATGAACTGAGGCCCATCGTCGATCAAGGCTGCTTGGGACTTGTCTATACAACCATCGATCAGAATGAGGACACCCGTGATAAGCGAGCGGAAGTTTATCTCATACCGATACTGGAGGTTGGGTTGTCGCCGCGTCCGTCTTGAAACATACTATCAGATATTGAAATTCTCGGTGTCGATAACACTGTTATACAGTCAGACTGAGTGGATGGAGGTTTACGAGATAAGAAAGATGCTTTGTCTACGTGATTAGGTGATTCAGTAGGTAAAGTAGGCGGCAAACGCCGGAACGCGACGCGACTGAGCATGTGACCGCAGTCAGGAACGAATAAAAGTGTCATCCACTCGGCGCACCTCAAACCTCACTGAACCTGTTCAGATCTCACCCAAAGCTCACGTGGGAGAAATTCAAAGTGTGAACCTCAAAGCACAAACCTCGAAACGGAAAATAAAAGAGGATTTAAGCGCAACTTACAACTATTCAGGTTATGCATGGCGAACCAGGTCCACCATCTCGAATGGTGTTGCAAACGCGAACCCCTGGCTGGATGAAAGGTTCAAGTTCGCGGTTCACGGGTTCGCGGTTCGGGCATGAAGATGAGATTGAAAAGTTGGAACAACACCCCAGCTGATATGAAAGTAAATGACCCGAAGAGATTCAATTTGCAAATCGTTTCCTTTTTTCAAGTCGCGTGCACATGCCACCGCATTTCACAAAATGACAACCAAATATTCCCTGTAAAACGCTAGTCAAGTCTCAATCATGTCATTAAGATTGCTAGATGTCATGAAAGACTAGAGACATGCGAGTATTCGATTACCCCAAAACGGTAATTACCCAACATACTCTGCACATCCCAGTGAGATTTTCATCTCAGTAAACGATACGAATTCAAAACCAGGAAGCGACTCAGAAAAACACATATTTCGACGACCGCCTCTTGTTAGTTGAAGATTGGCCCTAGGCCGCTGGAGCATTCGAAACGATGCGACGAAACAATAATAATGTAGTCAGAGAAGCCAGGTCCATCGATTGTATTGAACACAAAAACCTTACAACATAGACCAGAAAAAAAATCATCACCACTTCGTCAGTCCATTCGGAAGGTAACATGAAAGGCAACGGTGGGCGGACGGTCATTGGTTTAGGAGAAGGAGAAAGAGTTTTAAAACTAGTGCCCTCCAAAACGTGACCATTGACGCTCTCTAACAGGAATCACCAGTACCAGATACTGACATATCACGCCATTAATAACGTAGATAGCCTGAAACATCAGGGAAGAGCCCAGATAAAGAGCGGTTGAAAGTCGGAACGAACTTGGATGGGGCACAGGATGGAGCGGAATAAGGGGAGGTGAAGTATAACAGGAGAAGGTAGTATAGGATCGACATTTGATGCATAGAAACTTGCACTGGCGCGTAGCTCTAATGATCGTGATGAATCAGCATAGCGTTCAAAGGAATTGATAGAATAAAAAAGAAATGGGTACTTAACGGGTATAGTACTTGGATTCCTGTAAGTAACTTCAAAGAGAAATTCAGAGACACAGTGGAGGCTTACCAAGAACTCGGAGGGTGAGTATTTGAGTGCCTCGTGGGGTCTCAAACTTGAAGCAAAAAGCTGCGCAAGCCTATACAGACGGTTGGCACGGTGGAGCATTTTACATGGAAAGAGGCGATAATCGACGACCAGCCGGTCTTGATACAACATATGCTCCCGGATGTCCACTGTATTGTTGCAATGATAGGTGATTAAGTCCAACAACTTGGAAGTATGATCTGGAGAGCGGCTGGTTTGAACTTTAAGTGAACGCTTGTGGAGTAGTACATGATGCATTCAATGTTCAGCTTGCGAAAATCCAGAGCCTTGGCCTGGCATTTCAACTGTTGCTGCATCTGGTACGAAACAGAGGAGTACATCGCGGGTTATCCCTATCGCGGCTATTGGACGAGACGCGCGGAAGGGAGTTCTTAAAAACACCCAAGAACCGTTTCGAAGAGAGGACGCGTACAACCAGCCGTGTTCTGCGATGCAATCTGAGATCCCAAACCAGAATCCCGTATGGACAATAGGGTATTCGAGTTCGGGATCTAAGAAGACAGAAAGTGCAAAGTGGACGGCTGGTTGAGGTGGGTCGGGCTGGTGGGCGATATATGGTATCTATACAACACCAGCAGTTAGTACACTTTTCGATAGCAGAGATACATGGGTGTAGATACCAGACGATGTATGTAGCGGCCATTATCCTAGGGGATGAGATCGTGAAAAGAGCGTACACGCACAGACCAACGAGAAGCAGGAAGCAGCCGGCATAACTTTCTAAACGAGTTCAGGATCGGGGATGGTACGAATACCCCAGTCAGTGGACACAGTGACATATGGTATGGGGCTAAAGATATAGGGACGGACGAGGGTTTCTTTTTCATGGGCGCTAAGTGACCTAGTGATTAGAGGTGGGGACTATATTGAATGATCAGTTGGCAGGAATAACATAGGGAAGAAGGCAACCGTACAGGACAATCGATTCCGAGCAGCAGGAGGGCAGACCCATGCATCCGGGGAAAATCCAAGATAGCGTCGGAACAGTTGGAATATATTCACGCCAGCGTGGAACGTAGAATTGGTCACTGAGAAGGCGATTGAACTGCCCGCAAAACGCGTCACTGCGAGATAAAGCCATCTCGAATCGGAACACTGACCAATACGACACTGGTACGGTACTCAACTCCGTCATCTCCTCTTATCATCCGTCCATCCCTGCTCGTTGCTCGTTGCCAGTCCTCTACTCATGTCCGCCTCGTCCTCGATTTCAACCACGCAGATATGACACCTTCGTCCAATCGTCCGATTCTCACGAGTTCTTATCGGCCTTCTGTTATCATTCGATATGTCCAGATACTTGGTATGCGCCTATACCACAGATCGTAGCGATGCTGTACATGATGGATGAGGAAGAAGTTCAAGTTAGCCTTTGACCCAAACAGCCACAATTGACCGGCATATCCGGGGCGGGCGGTCTTGTTGAACGCCGGTTTAAGTCGGTGCAGAACTCAGAGATGAAAACCCATTTCGAATGCCTAAAGTAAGTCGAAATATTGAAGTAAGATCCAGGAAGTGAGGTAAATCACGTCAAGGCAAAGAAGGGGTCATCTCGAGCCCAATTTTCAAGTAATATAACGATTGCCATCCCAGAATCGCCCAAGATACTTAACGGCATCATTCAAGGTTGGAATCGAGAAGGGCGTTAGTATCGCATTCAATGAACGAGAAATGTGAAAATACGCACAGAAGACGGGTGTCAATTCAGGTAGACAAGTTACACCTGGCGAAATCGCGATACGAGTGTACGCTTCAATCGTCAAGTTAGTTCTAAAAATAAAGCTGGAGGTACGAGGCTAGAGCATTTAGTAAATTATAAGCTGCTTGAAAAGTAGGATGACGTCCAAGAGGCACGAAACGCAAATTACTCGGAACTGAAGGTTGAGAAAGCAGCCTCCTGAAAAGACGCCGTTGATGGTACCAGATACAAACGTAATTCTAGACCTAACTGTGGCCTCATTGTGTTCAATACCTGGGAACCGAAACTAAAGCCTAGAAAGCTGCTCTTTACGGTCCCATCGGGGTTCGAATAGTGAGCAGTGAGATGATGTTTGAATAATTTGTGAGAATCAAGATATCTAGACCAATAATTACACAATTTATGTAATTCCACTCTCTGCTCGGATACGTTTGGCACCTTGCATCCCTTTGTCGTTGTGAAAGTGGCTACGGGTTTATGAGTGATCATACTTTTAAAATTCGTGACTCAGGTACACGGAGGCTGCAGTGATTCACTTCGACGAATCAAGCCACGATCCTTTGCTCTTCCGTTTGGGAAATATTTGCAACTTCGCAGCCGTTGTGGGTTCCCTCGACTCTCTCCGTAATCACTATCCAGTCTAGCTGTAAACGACCTGTAAAAAGCGCAACGAAGTGACGAAAGTCCAGAGGTATTTCGAAATGCAACATCATTCGCTTCACTGTATCTACATGTGGGAGCTTTAGCCTATTTCAGTGAAGTAGAAATACCCAACTCAAATATTAATTATTATGCGGATACTATTTTGAGGCCAACCATGTTGTGATCTACCCTCCCATTTACACAATCTTGATCATACCGATACTTCTCCAATGCAGTGAGATATTCTTCTGGTACTAGCTTCACATATCTTCGGTCACTTTTTGACCACATTTCAATTGAAAGAATCTGGGTTGGGGTGTTTGCGTAGTCCTTCTCTAATATTGTGTAAACCAGCCATCTGAGATGCTAAAAAGTTAGTGGTAAGTATCTGAAACGATGCGAATGAGAAGTCGCATTGGTAACATACCTCATATGTGGGTGGTACAGGCCGTCTTTCGGTTTTACGAATCAAGCTGCCTGCTGCCTTGAAAAGGTACATCCCTACCGGCATGTCTTTCAGGTGCGCAAGTGACTCCATCTGGTGATAGGAAACACCGAGAACGACACCAGGGTGGCCCATTGAGGAGGTCATTTCGTTCCATAGGGCATTTGATTCCATCATCGCTGAGAGTCCAGCCCAAACAAATGTTCCATTTGGGAGCGGATAGCGATATTTGAGCACAATGTCTTTATGGTCTAAGGCATAACGGTGTTTGAAGACGATGTTGTTGAAATCTGGGTCTTCCTCAGGAAGCAGCTTATGGAACGTTATCATTGCTTGTTGCACCGCTTCCTGAAAATTTGGCGTCAGGTTTAAGCCAGATTGCTTCGGATGATCTGGCTGGAGTAGCGATCCAGTGGCCCAAAAGCACGCACATTGTAAGAATTCGCTAACGGCACCAGCTCCCAGTGCTTAGAAACATCACCATTTTCATCCAGGAGATTCATAAGCATAAAGCGACGTCCTCCAATAAATTGCGCGATACCTACGCAAAGCTGTCAGTTTCAGATCGATCCGTAGTGGTAATAGGCGCTGAGAACCAGGGATACAGACCCACCTTGAGTAGGAACAGCACTTTCACCACTTCCATCTTCATTCATGCTTGAAAGTACCAGAGATTGAAGGGCGCGATATTTCGAGTTTTGTGATAGCGCGGACAGTAAAGATGGAGGTTAACGTCAAAGGTGAGCTGGTCATCGAAGATTCCAACTTACGTTTGGCCAAACAACTGCAATCGACTGGACACCCGGGCCGCGGGACAAGCGCTCATGTTGACACACCACTTTCACCCACGGCTATGATTGTATGTCTCTCCACTCCAAATACTCAGAAATACACATAGGAAGTACTTCATGGATGTCCGTATCTTCCATTATTTTGCCTACTCCTATCCCTAGTGTTTACTACTCCCGAACTACTTAGTGTACGGATTTAAAAAGTTTTTTCGACTATTTTCTTTACTCGCAATTATCGTTACCTCTCATCATGAAACCAGCCTATGGCCAATTTTACAACACCTAAAATTGTGGGTATTCGTACATATTATGTCACTCAATATGTATACCTTTCAACGGGTCGATCGATGCAACGCTGAAACCCTTCCGAAGCTGGGCATGTCGAGGTGTACAAAAAAAGTCGCTCGAAGCGTAATTGCGAAAAGGACTTATGAAATTAAATCAGACCAAGAAAAGGTAGTAGTGAAAATTAATCCATCTGAATAAATATCCTCCTACTCGTCACCCCACCCATTATGTATCAGTACTTCCCCAGCTCCAGAATTACTTCAACAAGTGTCGGGTTTCCTCGATCTCCTGTTCATACCCAAGTTTCATCTGAACCAGATCGCTATAATCCTTGCTCGTCTTCTTGATCTTGGCCTCGTCTTTTGGTGTCGCTTTCGCTGCGGCTTGCATGGCGGTCTTCGCTGTGCTGATCTTGGGCTTGATCTCTTTGACCTTCTTTTCATAGTCCTTAATGATCCCTTCCAGACGAGTTCGCTCTGCTGCACTCAACGTCCTCAGGACGAGGACATGTGAGACATCGTCCGCCCTGACGCCTAGCTTCGCGAGATCCCTGGCGCTGAGGACAAAGTCCCCACCATCGGCGAAGCCTCGTGTCTGGTAGGAGTGTTCTATGCTACGAGCGCTGAACTCGTCGTAGTACCCACGGGCACTGAGGCTGTAGTCGTCATCGTATTCACGAGCCGCCACAGAGTCATCGTCATAGTACGAGTTTCCGCTGACGGCGGTGGCAACGCCGAGGGCGAGGATAAGTCGGAGAGCGGCGCGTGCAGTGAATAACATTGTGTTTTCTTCTGATCGAAAGGTTAATACCTCTGTGGCACAAAATAGTATGCAGATACCTTCAAAGACTGTGTGTTCGAAGTTCTGTTGCTCTCAAGATGGGGTGGGTGTTCTGATTTGATGGATGAGATTGCTCGACTCTTTATAGAGCCTTAGGAGAAGCCTGCAATGGCATTATTTGCTTGTTTCATAAAATATTTCAGATACAAAGCGATGCTTGCAGCTCGGGCTTTCGTGAGCATGCCTGAAGGCTCTCGTTGCATACGGGGAAGTGCTACGGTCAGCCAAGTTTCTTATGCATCGAAAAGGCGGTGAGCTGCTCTTAGAGATTGACAAATATGGCTTTGCAACACGACCAGCATCGTCGGCCAATGGAAAGCCTCTCACAGCGCCCATCTTAGCTCCATGGAATTGCAATCAGTCACCTTATGCAGCTTCTGAATTGAAGTGACATAAGGCACCGCACGATATTATTGGTGATGTAGCGGTTCATATGACGGTGAATTGGTGATGCGCGGCAATCACAGGTATGGCACATGATCGTCAGTCAATGTAAAACCTGATGGTCATTGATCAACGTTGATTTCCGTTCAATGATTAGAGCTGGCAGTGGCGGTGACGATACATTATTAAACAGAAAGTAAAAGTAGATCAGTCAACGCTAGCACTCACACCTGCATAACTCATAGATCTACACGTCTTGGCCTGAAAGCGCCACGCTGATATCATCCTTTATTCAGACAGGATGGAATTGTATAAAACTCAGAGCAGACCCCCACTTAGTCATTGCTCGCGCTGTCACGTTTCAGTCTGCATGCTTCAACGATTAACGTTGACACATTTGATGGTGGCTCTTCGGCATCGTTTCAAACTTCGGGCGAAAGACTCGGTGCGGATAAAGCATGCTTGTCCTTATAGACTGACATCCAGGTCAATTATTCAATGTACGGTTTAAGGATGACGAATGCCGCTTTCACTTACCAATATACAAATCTAGCAGTGAGGCGAAGCTAAATAAAAGGGCCAGTAAAAATGCAAAAAAAAAGTGCATGAGAAATCCTATCTCGTAAATTTATCGCCTCCAGAAACCAAACTCCCAAGCATCGCTCCTGGATTCGACCAGATGGACGATAAATTGTACAGTGGCATGAATACTGTCGAGATATCAAGGAGTTCAGCAACTTACCATGAATGGTCCAAAATTAAGAATATCGAAGATATAGCAACAGATATGCGCATAGTCACCTTCACGGAGCACCAAAAAAGTGATAATTCCGTCGTGCGACCAATGAAAGATTAGGCTAATCACTATGCGAGAATCTAAACCTCCCCTTGGCACTGTCTATTCCACTCCAATTACATGCGCCTTCGAGATCGTTAGTTTCTCAATGGAAGACGTAAAGGCAGCCCAAACATATGGGAGGAAGTGAGTGGATGAATAGTCGTTTTCGGCGGCCTTTTGATGCAATATTGTTAGAGATCTGTGGCCAAGACTCAAGCATGAGTGTTACTACTTCAAAAAATGCTCAGTCATACCGTGTAGCAGGAAGGAAAAGTATAGGGCCGAGAGGTGAAAACAGCGTGGCTGCTCTTCAAAGGGTGTACTTTTATTCGAGCCCAGTATTGGAGATGTTAGGAAGGAAAGGTTGGCTGGATGCGGTGCGGGGCATTGGAAAAATTGGAGGAGTTCCGTTCAGTACGGGCGTGCAGTGACCAAGGATGAGATACCTAGGTCGATCAGTTAGCGAGGATGCGACTGTAGGAGATATATTTCCAAGTACCGCATGTTCGAACGCATACCGGGATGGTGTTAACGGTAGAGATCGAGGAACATGCATCCGACCTCCCAGTCGCGGTCGACGCCGTCCCAGTCCTACAAAACGTGAACGTTTGAACCACCACAGTAAACAGGGATACAAAATGCAACATCTCTGTCAGAAACGAATGGATATCCGTGTATATCGTCGAGGCGGACTGGAGCAAGCGAGAGGAGGGCCTTCGAAAAATGTCTTTGGAGCGACCATGCGATGGAGACGAGCAAGGGAACAGCGACCGATGAAGATGCTTATAGCGCTTCAGGCGAACTGCACCCGTCTGGGCGTCCTGATTGGAGATCCACTCAATTTGAAGGGAGGTTCACGTTGGCGGTGTCCAAACAAGCACCATTGAGGCAATCCGTGGGTGACAGGAATATTAATTGGAATCGAAGCATATAGAACTCGATGAGCCCCACGCAGGAGGCGGATGCGCCTAGTCAAGGTAGATACCTGAAACATCGGTTAGTGCGAACGCAAGGAAAGAAGAGTGATCGCCACCCACGATTACCATTGGCTCAAATTTATACTGAAAGCGCATGGTTGACGACTGAGGAGGGTTACAAGGCGAATGAAGTCACGTAAGAGGCATCTTTATCACCCTTTATTAAGAGACTCACCCACCACAAACCTCCCTTGAAAATTCCTTCAAGGCTATGAATGGGGCACCTTGTTTTGTGCGTGGCACAAGCGTGCGTTCGCGCGAGTAGCGTGTGGGAGGATATGAGTGACGTGCAGGAGGATGAGTAGCGTGCGGGAGGATATGAGTAGCGTGCGGGAGGACAAAGGCGCGTGCACTTGGCGTGTACATCTTATGGAATTTGCGATGCATGCGCTGGTAGGTTGCATAGTTGTTTGGCGAAATGACTATTGAAGTTATTTATAGCATGCTGTCAAAGAAGTTGGGACATCGGCTCAATGAATTAGGGTTAGGGTTGCAATAATATCGACATAAGATGCCAGTATCTAAGCTGAGGGTACTATGATGTATCCGAACCCTCTCTGAATTATTATGGAAGTAAGAAGATAAGCCCACAAAGGTAAGAAACAAACTCACCCGCATTTCTGTATCATCGTTCTCAGGTCTGTCACCATGATTCCAGTGCTCTGGCGTTCCCAGATAAGGGTTCCAGCCCTCCTGATGATCGCCCGCATCTAAACCCCACTGATGGTTTCCAGCCATTCCAGCACGGCTTAAATTCTCGAACATCTCTTCTTCCAGCCTTTCCAAGCATTGCTTATCCACGTCCACATCATCATTCAGAGAGCCCATATTCTGCACCTGAATCTCCCAAGCACGAGGAAGAAGATCACCATCCAAAATTTCTTCTTCTAGGTCCCTGGGGGGGTTTTGATGGAGACGGTGAGCAATGAAGATAGTGATGGCATGAGCGAGGGGAAGATATCCAACCCAGTGGTGTCGGAGACTGGGATCTCTAGACACGTGAACCTCAAACCAGTTTGCGATTTGTGCACGTTCATTGACTGTGAGATTCCCAATATAGGGTAGCTGCTCCTGCCTCGCATTCTTTTCGATTGCGTGGAGGTGCTTCAAGGCTGGTATAGGAGTATCAAGTAGAGATGGGTTCATGGATTCGGAATCGAGCAGAAGTTGGACAAGCAGCTTTTTAGCTGGCTCCAGGGCCTGATTGACTTCGTCCTGATAAGCAATAGAAGTAGGATCGGCGAGGATATCTTCTGCCGATGGTATGTTGAATGAGTGTACCCACTTTCCCAACTTAAATATATCACTTGTCAGTTGTCGCCTGGCATACAGAATATAGACACTTACTCGGGTTTCACGGCGTCCCCGTACATTGGACCATAGAGAGTCAATAATCTTATTCTCCTCCGCAAGAGTCGTTGATTCCATTCCAAGAAGACTTTCAGACTCGTATTGATTGCCTCTCCACCAGCGGACACGCCATAATCCACTTGAGAGACGCTCAATAAGACGCATGGGATACCAGAACGCTCCATCCTGTACTAGGCCGCCTCGTCCTGCACTATGAGACAATAAGTTTATACATAGGATATGCATATATTTACTTACCGCAATCGCTCTTTCAGAGGTCGACCTGCCTTTGTTCGTTTCTGCATTGCCCTAATAAATATTTCAATATTTAAAGTGCAATAGAGCTTAAGATAACTCACGTTCTATCAGATCGGCGACCTATATCATGCATCATGGTATGTGTGCTGCAGTGGTCACAGAGGAATTGATCCCTTGCTCGGAGCTCGCTGGCCCTTCCGTCTCGCTGACAAGCAATATGTGAGATATTTCTGCAAAGATCGCACCGAAGTGTTGGCCCATCAAATTCAGCACGATGGACTAAGTCCGGGTTACCATTTAGGCCACACCGACATTGAAATATCTCCTCAGAGACTTGATCTGATGCGATAGAAGATATAGCGAAATCAAGTGGGGGTAGAGGTGGCTCGCTCAGGTTGGATAGGGGTGGAATAACTGGAAAAGCATTGGTGAATGCTGAATAGGTCGTAGAAGCTGGAGGCTCAGTAGGACCCGGAAGTGTGGTTGGAGAGGCTGGAAGTGTGGTTGGAGAGGCTGGAAGTGCGGTTGGAGAGGCTGGAAGTGCAATAGGAGCCACATATTCTGTGGTGCGTCGCAGTGTGGCGGAAGTAGGGGGCAACCAATGACGATCGATAGAAAGTTCTTCAAGATCTTCACCAATATACGACAGAGAGGGTAGAGTTGTAAGCGTATTTGTGGAAATGTCGATCTTGTGTTGCTTCTTGACCAAAAGCGACCGGGACCGAAAGAATTTTTCTTGTGCTTTGCATCCCCCACATAAGTGATAGATCGCAGAGTATACCGAGTATCCTGATGGCAAGACTGGGGATTTACCCGCAATATGGGATTTGAGAGTCGCGCTTGGACTCTCAAGTCTTGTAACTCCATCGTGCAGCATGCCATCATAGGCATGGACAGTTGTCTGGCCATTGGAAACAAACTGCGCTCTAAAATGGGTGCGTCCCTTTGAAATCAAAGCAATACCGATTCCAGATCGGTTGTTGGAGAGCAGGATCGAGTTCCCAGGTTGCGTCGTCTGCAACCTCTAGAACAAGCATGACTGGAAGAGATAGAACCACGTCTAGAGTAGACTGCCTTTTTCCAGGGCATAAGTGAACACTGTTGACTTCCCGCCAGCACTTTCCCTGAGGATGGCCTGGTCTAGAGAGCGATAGAAAGTCCTTCCACCATTTCTTGACATTACCATTGTATATCATGTGGTTGTCCATTGAAAGCTGATGAATATTTTGGCGTCGACATGGGTTAGAAATCTGGAGATGTGTTCCTCCAATATCAGATGATCCGGAACACTTCTTGATCTGAATTGAAAGCAAGTCAAAGTACGCAAAAATGCGGTACGCGTCAGGCTTGTTCACAATGTCCAGAGATTCAGACTCGTTGCGGAGCACACCCCAGAACCATGGCTGAAAACAGAAATTGTATCAAATAAAGCTTGATAATATATTGCTAAAACTCGCCCATAGAGCATTCATACTTGTTAGATCATTCACCACTTTCTCCGCCTTCAATGCCTTACACAGACCATTTCTAAAACCTTGGAGAGACTTTGTGACAATGCCGTTTGCGGGGCTGGTGCCCAATCCACGGCGTTCGACAAATCCCTCAGCAATATACTGAAGGCCATGTTCAGTGCTTTGGTCTAGGTTTGGTACCAAATTCATGAACTCGTCGAAGTTCCAAGTGAGGGCGGTGAATAGAAGTTTGAGAGATGTGTCCAGCCAGCAAGAATTATCTTGCCAATGGTAGCTTGGGTGTCCAACCCGAGAAGTCTTGCCAGATTCGACATCAGAAAACTCAACTTTCTTCTTCGATTTACTCGAAGACAAAGAAGACTTAAAGAGTTCTTTCTTGGTGTCTGGTGGTCGTCCATCATTTTTCTTCCGCTTTCTGGTAGTTGAATCCGGCGCTCGGGATGGCTTAGTACGACCAATCTTCTCAGCAGTCTTCTTCCACCGCTCTGGTTCGCCATAGCGAATAAGATTTCCTTCTAATAAATACATATTTGTCAGATAATAATATACTTAGAGAATGGTGAAAGATTTGACATACTGGCATTTGCAAAAAAGAGGCGTTCAGAATGCATCGCATAGGCAAAAAGAGCCTTCAATCCATCAAAAAAACCATGATCGAGACCACAAGCAGCATAGTATTTGTTGTGAATTGACTCCTGCGCATTGGTGGTGCTTGGTAGTGAGTCCCATATCTCTGCATCCATCCGCCGTTCAGACTCAAATAGCATTGATGCTATGGCATCGCGGTCCCACCACAATATCCATGGCTTGATGAGAGGGAAGTCACGAATTAAAAGCGAAACACGTGAGCGGAAATCCTCAGAGCTGGAAGCGTTAAGAAGACCAAGCGCACGTCGCTGAAATATACTCTGTGATTCAGCGGGGATAACTCCATTGATCCTGCTGATGCGGGTCACTCCTGCACGGAAGTGCTCCTGACAGCCCCTCAGAATCTTTTGCGCCGCATTGCGGAGTTCGTCCATAGTTCGACTGTCATCCGAGCGTCCAGACCACAATGCAATAAAAGCATCAATACAGCTGCCACGCTCCGCAGCACTAAAGTCCATAACCTAATATGGCTATGAGATTACCGAGAGAGGAAGGAGAAGAGACTCACACCAGCAAAAAGACGATCACAAACAACTATGCCCCTAGATTCTGCCTCAAATGCGATAGTCTCAAATAAAGTGAGGAAATGATAGTAGAAATGCTCTCCGCTAGCACCATTGGTATAGGAGAATAATCCTGGGACCCAGCATGCAAGATTGGGAGAATACGATGAGGAGCTCATGAGCAGATTGTTTCGGATTGCCCACCACCCATGAGCTGCATCATTGACGAGTCCATTTACTGGCTCATCCAAGATATCGTCCTTGACCATCTGCTCGCGCATAAACCCTGTTTGGAGGCAGATGACTGTGGTTGTACCAAATGTCTTGAACTTAACAAAATCTGGATATTCTCGTTCAAATCTGGAATACAAAGTAAGAAAGAATTCTGAGCCTGAGGTACACCAAGAACTTACTGGGCAACTGCTCAATAAATCCTTCTCCCATGCCCCATTTCCCTTTCTTCTTGATGTTACGACGCTCATGTCCAACCCGGTCTGCATTGAATAACACGTCCGAAATATCTGCCACCGATTTTCCAGGGCCATCCATCTCTGGTACGCCAACCACTAGACTCAATGGACCATTTTGAGGATGCCGTCGAACAATCTCTTCAAAATCAGCTTTCTCCGAGGCTGTCAAATGGAGTGCTCGGGGGCGTGAATGGTGATGATATCTGGTGTGCTCATAATGAATGCCATCCTTCCAGTCGTAGGCAATTGAGTATGCTGCACATGTCTCCAATTTGAGTGTAGCGCCGCATTGACAATCTTCATCTAGCTGTGCCTGTCGTTGTTTCTTGTCTGTCTTAGGACGTATGACAATATTGCAGTCAGGATTGTCGCATCTGATAACTCCCAAGCAGATGCGACAGGCTCGTTTTCCTTTCTCCCATTCCTCGGCATTCTCAGATCCTGACCTGTCACCCCCTCCACCTTTACATGCCCAGTGAACAAATATATTGAAGCCCTTGGGAAAATCCTGGCTAAAAGTTCCATCTGGCCAGCCGTTCCAGTCAGATTGTCTTGGATCAGTAGTTGTGGTGGTTGGAATAGGGTGTGAGGTTGAAGTGCGGGTGGTAGAAGTGTGACGATTTTCTGGTACAGTTGGAGGCATTGTTATAGGAACAAATTTCCCAGTAGAGTTGACGATGTAGACTGTTCCAGGAATAGGGGTTGGAAGTGAGGATTTGGGAATTGGGGAATTGGATGCTAATGCTTCGTCAAAATCAGTGTTCTATCTGGTAGGAAATGTATCTAATAATTTATCTTACCCATGGCTTCATTTTAAGGAGGAACCAAAGGCAGTGAACGCTGGATAGGGGGATGAAACTCTCCAACATATTGTCCTAGTGGTTTGTTAGCCAAATCGAACGAGAAACTGTATATTCATGGTAGATAAAATATTCATACCTGTATTGTCATACAATGGATAAGAGTCTCGAGAGCCCCACCATTCTCTGGCTCCAACTTTTGTCCTCTCTTCTTCGTCTCACCCTTCTCCGAGTCTTCGGGTACAAAGTATTGGTACATGTGCCGAAAGAAGCCCTGGAATATGATGTGTAAGTGATAACCTATTCCTTCAGCTAGAATAATTCATACCAATACCATGATTCCAATTATCTACCGTAGCTTTGTTTCAAATAAGAGTTTGGGACGAGGTTTGCATGTCTCATCAAAAAATTCTACATTTGGCTAATTAACTCCGAACCACTCAGATTCCAAGCTTGAGTGACCCGCAGGTCATAGCGTGCGCTCGAGTGCGCTTGCTCGCAGCTGCGTGAGTAGTGTGCGCCTTCGCGTGCATTTGGATACACACCGCGTGCAGTTTCATTTATGTGCGTGCAGCCGCGTGTCTTGGAGTGCAGTCGCGTGCATTTGCGTGCATGTTGCGTGTGTTTGCGTGCGTGTTGCGTGCACGCCGCGTGCATTTGCGTGTACGGCGAGTGCATTTACTATTGCGGGATATTTTCTACCTTCATGAAGTGGGTTTACATGTTTATATGATTTCTTCCTGCTGACTAGGAGGGGCCGTGATGATGACTCTGATCATTGAGCCGACTCTGCAAGTGTTGATCACATCCAGAGTGCTCAAACATGGTTTCATTGTCCAGATAATACTCATAAGTAATGAACCCAGGAGAAATCACGACGATATGTGGGGTCTAATGTGAAAGGGGAACCTCAACTGTCTGGTTAGTAGAGCCACTACACACTCAATTCACGTTGCGGACCATTAAGACCCGGAACTATGGAAGCTGTAGTTACAATTAGTTCAAATAGCTATGTGCTTGAATTTACTTGTCCTCAGTACAGTGACCAACGTATGCCATCCCAAGTGCCTTGTGGCATTGGTGGCTCGCTGACCAGAGAAGCATTGTGTGAACGTACATCAGCACCTCAGGCCTCAGCGCTCAGCTCGTGTCTGCCACCGTGAACTAACTCCTGGTATGTAAATCTTTGCGGGTCTGGCCCTTACTTCGCACCTTTTTGAGCTTGAAAGTTGAAACTATCATTACTTATATCGGAAAACCAAGGGTAGGTGTCTTAGCACTAGGACCTGTACATAGGTCAAGACTATTCTACATTTGGGTCTAATTTGCGTGCAAGTGGTGAATATTCGCGTGGAAAACCGCACGCAATGCACGCAAACGCACGCTCATGCCACGCTCAAATCTGGTTGCCCCTATGAATCTAACAGATTGACCTCCAAGCCATTCGAATCATCCATACAGGAGGTTCCAGCACATATCTTGGTCGAACTTAATGAAATGCTTCAAGCAAGCCCATTCTGGACGCCGCGGCGCTCATGCAACGCGGAGATGCCTGAACACTGCCAGCAGATGAGTGAGGAAGTCCGAGAAAGGCATGCCCTTGGCCAAACAACCGCAACCAGGGATTCTCAGCGGACATGCTCTCTTTCAAGGTAGACTGGTGATCAGCCGGACGAACTACGACGTTGCACGTCTCACTACAAGGAAACCTTGCTATCGAGGATCCTCACTCCTCATAGCGGGGCCGGTTACCGGTCTATCTTTCAAGGGCCACCATGATATTAGTATCGCTGCTAGATTTTTAACTGATTCGGCTTTGTCATTGAGGGGGGGAGACTTACGAGTGCAATAACGGCTTAGTTCGTCTCGCCCTCTCCCATTCCTCCTTTTATCCGCCCTTCCCCCTGTACCACTCAGGGGGAAAAGTTGGAAGTGGATACGACGATCGTACAGGAGGAGGCCGTAGATGTCAGATATAGCCTTATCAAATCGGCCCCAATGTAGAAAATCCTGACAGTGTAATAGTCGAATGAGAGTTCTTATGTGTATGTACAAAAAGGCTGCGCGAATATCTCCAACAACTGTTGAGGATGTCATAGGCGAGAAACGAATGTGTGTTGTAGTTTTTCACTGGTGTCTGAGACTGCGAGACTTGGCTGGACGAAACCGCACAAAACTGCTACAGAAGATGGTAACTAAAGTAGTACAAGGGCATATAAATCGAATAAGACTGCTGAATAGCAAGATATAGCAACGGTGAATGAGAAATGAAAAATTTCGTGATTCGGTGTTCGGCCAGTCAGGGTACCTTACGTTGTCATACCGGGGAGGGAAGAGAGCCCTAAAACACACAAGTCGTGAGCTCTGTGCGATTTATCAGAATGAATGCACAATGACTCACAGCCATCGATATTCTCATCGACGTTATCCTTCACGCTGCAAGCGTTCATCACCTCCACAGACTGCGACTGGAGCGGGTTTCCATTCTCACAGTCTCGGAACATGCAACCAGAGTCCATGGCGCGTTGGAGCGAGTCGCCTTTCCAGCCAAAGACATAATCGGCGTGAGTACCGTAGCCGTGGGTGTCACCAAAGCTCAAGATGAAAGGTTGTGAGCCGTCTTCGGGCCACATGTCGTTAAACTGAGTAGTGTCCCACAAGGTCTCATAGGCCACTTGCGGTACGCGAACGGGATGTGAGTCTGGGCAAGGGCCGGCATTGTCAAACCCTGGCCCGACTGTGTTGTACATGTGAGATTGGTGGTCCGGTGGATCGAGGGTCTTGCCGTCCCAACATCTGACCGTAAATCAATCAGAGAATAAGGAGATGACTAGAGAGCTGGACTACTGACGATGGGAAGTGATGAACAGTCATAATACCACCTTTGCAAGGTCCCGCGGGGAAGGCATCATACTCGGGTGTTCTTGTGAACTTGTCCTCCAAGCAGGTGAATTTAAGTCCTAGCGCAACTCTGCTCCCAGCTGCCGCGGAGCCAACCACCATACGGAAGCCCTAGTATGGTCAATTAATTATTGTATACATGATGCAAAACACTTACTGGCTTAAAAGCTGTCATCTTCAAGTTGCCATTGGAATAGAAATCCTGCTGTGTATAGTAGATAGTCATTCCACCATTGATGCCATTGGGCAGCACTGCATTCTCCATGATCGGCACACGCTTATACGATCCATTAGAATGTTTAAAGAACATGACGGCGGTCCAGTAGTTGGAAAAGTCCTCAGAGAAGGTGCATGTTGTGCAGGTGCCCTGTTGGCCGATATCGCCCGTCATATTTGGTTTGAAGACGTTCCCACCGACGATCTGATGGAGATGACGCGAAGGAGATTTACCAGGCTCGACAAGCGGGTCAATGCGCTGGATGCTCAGAGTCGAACATCCAAATCGAAGGGCGGCCTGAGCTGGCACAGCAAGAGCAAGGGCGAGAGAAAACCACATCATCTTGCAGGATGGAAATGTCCAAAGCAAGCAGCATAATCTTTCTCAATCATATATACCGAGAACCCCCCCAAGAACCTCCCCAAGAACCCGAGATTCAAGTCCACGAGAAGGGAAGCCAGTGGATTTGATGAGCCGCGTTGGGTGACAATGTGGTCATTCCTCCGATTGAATGAGGCTGAATAAACCCCCATTAACCGCAATGATCTTCCAATCACACTCGAGCTGGGCAAAAGTGCAATGTGGCACACATAATAGCCTCATTCCAAATTGCGCAATGGTCCTTGACTGGTATGAAAGGTCGACTTGCACCTAGCAAACTTGCTAAAAGGCCTTTGGCAGACATTAACCTGCTTAAGCACTCTGGTTTCCCTGGATATAGACGCTTACCAGCCAAAATTTGTGACCAAGAGTCCGCTGTTCAAGTCGGAACTTATACTACTTTCTCCGAAGTTTTACAACATTGAGTGGTGCCCGTCCTAGTCGGGGCAGCCTACACCCACATATAATGTCTTCTGGTTCTTTAATACCAAATATTGTCTTAAATATCTTGGTACAGACACGGTACGTACACCTTTTTTCCTCACCTAGTAGCGTAGCCATGAAATATATGCTGATGGTGCTGATACCGACTCTCACTCAATTTGGAATTATGGGTCCGTTTGATATGATTCCGAGTCGGACAGCCACCCTTGCAATCGCTCCCATACGCGTCAACGCGTCACTATTGCCAGTCGACGCAACAACTATTTACAACAAGCCTTTTCCGGTAATTTCAAATCGAATACACCCACCTCGTATTCCATATACTCTCTTGTCTCCTCCGATAATTTATACTCCGCCTCTCTCGCCCCGTCCTCTACCTCTTCCTCCACATTTGTGCCGTAAGCGGTGATATTTAGGATGGCGGGCATGTGCGGCTAAATTGAGTGAGACTTGGATTCAGAGGAAGTTGTCTGTTGGGTCCGTGCTGTATTTAGCTCCACCTGCATCGTCGTCGTCAAGCCTTGGCCTCGTCGAGTATACTCGACCCATGTTGATGTCCATGGAATTCGCCACTACCGTCCTACCAACTCGAGTACTCCCGATGCACCTTGATAAATTTGCGCTGACCAACGGCATTTACGTGTCACAGTTAACAGATCAAAATCCACTGCGATGACACGCAGTTTTTACCCAATCTTCTGCAGTGCAAATTTATGCCAGTCGCTTTATCGTTATCGTCATGTGATACCTCTTTATCACTTTCCTTCACGAATCATAACTCACGACAGCAGTACTGGATGGTCTCTCACCTGAGGTTTCTCACTCTAACGAGTTTAACCCCACCTTTCAAGTTGCTAGTGCTGAGCATATTGAAGCATCTTGCTTCTGGTTGGGTTTTATTTTCTCGTTCACGATCATCAAGAAATTTCGACCATTTTGACCAGCTGCTCCAAAGTTCATAGTGCCAACCGACATATTAAAACGTTCTCCAGCTCGAAGTTTTAGTCACCGACGGTTCACCCCTCACTTGAGATCTAGCATCAAATCGTACGTTATGACTTTCATATGTCGAGCAACCTTGTATATATATCGAGCGCTTATTTACTGCATTTGAATTTAAGTTTGCATTGCATAAGCAGGGAATAGCAAATCCAAAAGCCTGATTTCTGAACATTATCCGGCTATCATTCTATGATGGGTCAGGTGAGGAGTATTTTCCCCCAATCATATGTGGATCTCCCTTCGAACGCAAGGACATGGGCACTGTAAGTTCCACTTAGGATGATTACTCACCGAGATTAGGTTGAATTAAATGCAAGCTGAAAGGCAAAAAGTGTTATTATTTTAGCCTTTTTTTCCATTGATTGAAAGAGACTCATCGCATAGGTGGTGTGACGCACCGACGGAGTCCCAGCTCTATTTAACGGGGCATGTTCCAGATCACTGCTTCCAGTGTCTCCGTCCACGCAGTAGATTCCCCGCGACGCTTACACATTTAGCGCAGCACTCTCGCGCCCTTATCTCCCTCGACTGCTCTCAACTAATTATTGAGCGTTTAGACCCGTCAGCTATTTTTATTTTTGCATATGGATACTACCTTCAATTCAGGCCGGGACCCTTGGGGCATCAGCTTTCCTACCTCACATAATCAGTTCTCCAGCCAATCAGTGGTCAGCGCTTGTGCTACTCATCCCGGCAAACTGCGGATGGGAGTTGCCGATCCTCAAGCACTGCAAAAGCTTGATGTTGTACGTATGTGGTCCTTTTGTCTTCTTCCCTGTCAACATTCCAATACTTAGGCTCGGTACACATCGAGTTCCGTGACTATTCATAGGATTTTAGATCTCTTCTTAAGTCAACGACTACAATGTATCAAGACGGAAGTGACGAACGCCTAACTCCTGCTCAAGGTAACGTAGACTGCCTGTCCATATCTTAGTGCCGTCGTTGTGATCGATTGCTCATCGCAATATATACAGACGATATTCTGGCACACTCAGCAGCTGAAGAACCTCAATTTGTGCTCCTGAACCTAATAACGTCGAATAAAAACAACGATGATCCGAAATACTGGGAACTCGTCCCCATGGCTAAATCATACAATGTGCGTACAGCTGGCAGCCTTGTTTTAAATGAGCTTGGTTTATTCACTTCGAGATCACGCTGTAGGAGGCTGTTCAACGGGCTAAAATCGCATTCCACACACTGCTCTCGGATGAAGATGTCAATCACACTGACATTGTCATCAGGTACCGCTATAACCTCCCTAACGGGTCCTTCGTCTGGGCTGGGTTGTCCTCTCTAATGGATTCCAACATTTTATGGAGAAATTTTCTTGCATCAATGCGCGGAGACAGTCTGGTTCTAGGTGTCTTCTTTGGCCCAGCGCAACCTGCGTCGCATAGCCAGACTGGATTACCTGTTAAGATGCATTTCCCGCATGGTGCAAATCCAATGTTGAGAAAAAGGGAAGTCAAGGAGGTCCCTTTGAAATATCAGGTATAGAAATTCACAGTATTGATTTTGGCGGTTATTGAGCACACTTTAATAGGATCTCCGACGAATGATATACGATATGGTCCAAAAGGACGTCTCGAAAGTCTCACCCAATCTTCCATTTCTGCACATATATTCGAGTTTTCCAGACAACAGGAGATATGTGCCACTAAACGTTTCATCTGATGAGGAGTATCTAAATGCTTTGAAGGTATACCGTCATGACCGTAGAGACCCCGATACAAGACAGATTGTTGATAAAGATATTGTTTCGATTAAGATTATCGCTTTGTAGAATAATCAATAGATCGAATGATGATAGCCTACAAATTGTGTATCCTCGAGAGATGGCTTAACGACAAATATCTCCAATCGAATCCAGATTTTTTGAATGTAACACTTTCAAATGGAAATTCATAAAACAAAATTCTTAGTACTACATATCATACTATCTTGATTACGACTTTATAACCTTCACTACAATAACATCCCTCTCGATTGTCAACCCACCCACTATTCGATGACAGAGATGATTCTTCGAAGTGTCGATATAGTCTGTCGGGTCAAATCTAATATACTTGCTTTGAGATCCCGAATAAATTTTAAGAATTGGAAGATGCGCAGGGGCATTAGCAACGTCCTTCTTCCGGGCAGTGTAAATTAAGCGTCGCAGACCCTGAAAATCATGAAAATTCTTAATAAACATCCCATTAATCATTTCAACCTGGCGTACTTGATAAGTTTGCGGAACAGGGTGCCAATTTATCGTTTCCGGATCTGTATGGAGGTATAAAGCAGCAAGCATGCTTTCGAGGTCCTCGATGCGCGTTTCACGCTCAAAGAAAACCCCGAGAACCGGACTTTGGCCCCCCAGGTTATTAACCATCTTGTTCCACAGGGCATTTGACTCGACCATAGCAGTCATCCC
>Ga0247741_1000527_pt1 | contig 21828 bp, 22 predicted proteins | sample UWRJL213509R2_FD_180945 | JGI IMG/M metagenome (GOLD analysis project Ga0247741, IMG submission 180945) | Plant litter microbial communities from Arlington Agricultural Research Station in Wisconsin, United States - UWRJ-L213-509R-2 | ecosystem: Environmental > Terrestrial > Plant litter >... | reverse complement strand
CGATAAGTGGTCTGGTTTAATACCAGATGCAGGGTTGATTTGGGGAATATAATTGTCGTGCGTTGAATATTCGAAAACCATTCTCTGTACAGCCGCTGTCGGCATGAATGTCATGGCAATACCAATGGAAAATACGCACCTTGAAACACCACAATCCAATTCGTCCTCTCCATCGAAGCTAACCACTAAACTTCTCTGCAGATCGTCCCAGTAAGCGCCATCACAGCACCATAACTATCTCCCAACACTCTCGTACGGCTAAATTTAACTTCGCATTTGCCGACCAGTACCCGCATCTTTGGTTAACTCTGCAAGTAAACAAATTTCGCCTGTACTGTAGCGCGTTATCATCAAGGTTGGGAGGTAGCCGTGGGTCGTCCCAAGAAGTTGTTCGAGCGTTGTGGTCAACGAAGTACACGCGGCCAGTGGATGTAGGTCGCATTCCCCATCCTGAAGGTAAGGGACCCAGTTGAGAGACGGACAACGGCAGAGGCGCGTCAAAGGTCAATCCATGTCGTTGTACGAGTGTGGTCGTCAACAAAGCAAGGCAGTTCTTCGGGCATTCGATGCTCCTCCTACTCGGCAGGACTTGCTGCGCCCGCTACAAATGCGGTGAGCATAGCTGTGGGTGTAGGGGTCTAAGACTTGTGGAGCTGCGTAATCGTTGTTGGAACCTAGCCCAGGAAAGAACTATTCAATGTTCTACATTGAAATTCAAGGAAGATTTGTCCAAGGACAGGAATGGTCGGTGGTGACGCAGCGTTTACTGAGTACGAACATGGTGGAAGATGACGAGGATCGGCCGTGGAAAGTTATTGGGGAATTTGGCTCCACGCGGATTACTCAAGTACTCATACTCAGTTGCAGTACTCTCCACGGATTGAAGATCCAGTTCCCTCCCGTATCAACGTATAGAGGAGGCATACCGCGAATTCTACAGAGAATGTATATATGTCGTAGAGTCATTACTTTTCTTCTCAACTTTCCCAGATATAAGTATCGCCTTGCTCGCCATCTTCTGCTTGAGTCTGCGTGCGAATATGAAGAGGCCTAGCCTGTAGGATCGACCCGTGGAAAGTTATGTGCATATGGTCGCATGACCAGTTCTTTCTATAGCTACTAGCACTACTCACTGCTCTCTTTCGACTTGAGCTCTCTTCACAGCCGTATTTTTGAAGATCCTGCTTCCCTTTTCTCTTACTTGAATGCCATTGACACATTCTCGCTCTCTCTTTCCTGGTGTCATTTCGTCACTAGCCTTTGATGCATATGGGCTTCCTCAGCGAATGGTCCTTGAAACGGCGTTTATGGGAGGCGTACCACATTATACACATAGCAATGCCTAGTCTATCGTAGAGTAAGTTTATCTCGCCATTGTCATCTTCTGAAGCCGATCTGACCTTTTCCAGTCTGACCCCACACATCGCCTCGCCCACCAAGTCCCTCATCTTTTCCAAGCCCAAGTATCAGTGGCATCCATGATCCTATACGACCAGAGCACGAGGCTCTCCTTGATCTCCGTCGTTTACTTGCCGTCCTGGCATCTGGCCCCTGGCTCGTTCTTTTCCTGGTTCCTGGAATAAAACTCATTCCCCATTGCTCCCAGCCGCAATTTGAAGGCGCGCAAATGTTAGATACTCCAGTTGGTGTACTGAGGCATAGGTTAGTCACTTCTTCCCTATCCTCTCATCTGAACCCAATCTGACTCCAATCCTTACCAGTATCTGCCTATACGATCCTACATGCCACTTTCCCGGCACTTGTCCCCATCTTCCACTTGTCGCCCAAAACCCCACCAGTGTATTGCCAGAAACGCATGGATTCTATCCCTCTTATCTGGCTTATTTCACTGAACCTGCCTGTCCATCCGCTATCAACGCTGCTTTGGGCCTTCGATTTCTATCCACTCGCCATCCTGACTTTCATCACCGCACATGCTCCCGAAGACCTTGGTACTCTGCATCCTGCAGCCAATCCATGTTGACATGAAGATGATGTGCCGATCTTGGAGGGGGAAATCCCCATACTCTGTTGACGAAGGTCCGTTACATCCTTTCTCCCCATTTCTCAATCTGACAATTGGCATCTTCCAGTCCACGAAAACGGTCATACACACCGCCTCTTGTGTCTTCGCTCTATATTCTTGCCTCACTGGCTGGCGTCGCTTTTATCCACCTCTGCCGATCCTCGAGCCAGAATGAATACGTATGCACCAGCAAGTCATTCCAACCTATAGCAGAACCATCCATATCGTCATGTGGCATTCGGCACATTCAAGCGGCCCAACTCCTCTGGCGCTCTGCGTTGGCCTCGATGCACAAATATCCGGGCTCTTCAATCCGCGCAGTTATGATCCTCCTACTCGTACCACGACTGCCCTTCAAACGTCCTGACAGGTAGGCGCTCTGCCCTTGCGTTCAACGTTAGGCAACGGCGCATATAACCACAACGCCAATTCATATAAAGATTATCGGCCTTGGGCCTGCTTCTGCCTATCGCAAACGCGCATCTAACAACTATCAGCGAAGCGATGCGTCAACCTCGTTCGAAATCTAGCAAAGGCAGTCGTGAACAAAAAAATATGTTCTCGTCCCTCAAGCCTCCAAGCACGATGGAATCCAAAATCCGAACAGCCACAAGATGCAAGCACTATCAGCCTGGATCGCCGCCGTCCCAGTGCAGACTTACGTCATCCCAAACACTTCCTCCGCGTTGTCGAGTCAAGGACCTACACATAAGAGTAGACCCACCGATATCACGAAGGATTGGGGCGGAATAGACCAAATTGATGTCGAACATTGCTTTGTTGGCTCCTCGGTGCACTCGGATGGCCGCGCTTATGCCCATGTATGCGTAGATCACTGTAACGTTACTAGAAGTGGTCGAGAGTAAGCATTTTCCAGTCAGCTCAGAACTACAAGTTGTTGACCCTTCGAGCAGAAGGCTTGCCCGAGGTGAAGGTTAACGCAAACTCGTCTCTCTTTCTGAGTTTTTATGATCAAAGCCAAGGTAGTTACTCGGACTCTTTGAAGGTGCATATCAATCTCTACCCGAACGACTTCAATATTGACGCGTGTACTTCCAGTATTTTCGGGAAGGTTAGACGCTGGTTGAATAAGGTCTATAAATACTCCCGAAATCTAGCGCCTAAATTGACGCCCTCATCAAAGGCGGCCGTCCGGCCCGTTCAAATCACTGTCCGTCGGCTGCATCAACCAAGGACGCTCTGTAAAATTCGGTTGTATACATCTATGGTACATAAAATCCTGGCCATATAAACTGAAGCAGACGAAGTAGAAAAGAAGGTAGAAATTATCATTGAAGTGCGATTTTCATTGACCGCCAGGTAAAAATCGCTGCAATGTCATCAGCTGTACGACAGCTTATTGTTCGAAAGTAGACATATTCTCCAATCACTATCATATTTTCCAATCAATCTCCCTAGGTATTGAGGTGAGCTCCTCAGCGGCGTCGTCCGCTGCCTCTGTTCAAATCCCTTCGTCCGCTGCGGCACAGGTTTCATCATACGCATAATGCAAGAATCCGAATTCGTCTAGTTCGTCTAGTTTGAACGCCTGTCGCCTCTCTCTGGTCGTTTCTTTTGCAGGACGCACTACTGGTGTTTTTGGTTTGGGTGGCGGTTTGGGTACCGGCGGTTCCATTCCTGTCCTCATTACTCCGTTTTCGGGTGCGACCGGTATAAAATAGTAACCAGTTGTAACTGATTCTGTCGTGTCTGTGGTTTTCTGAATCCTCGTCTCAGTCAGAGGCATCGCAGTTCTTCCTGGGAGTCGGCCATCATTTCCTTTGCTTGGAGGTTAGACGCTGCACTGTCACGCGAGTCGACCCCGACTCACCATGGCCAGCACCAGGGATGTCCCTCATGGTCACGGGCTGAACGTCGAAAGTTGAACTTTCACGCTCACCAGAAATGTCTCGCCTTACGGACACTGGCTTCCTGATTCCTCCTGACCATTGGCCGTCCCTTCCTTTTGCTTGGAGATCAGAGGCCGAGCCTTTAGGCTCTATCCTCGGCAACAATACGATACCATCCGGAGTGTGAGTGAAGCAGGACAAGTTGGATGACCTTGTCCCCAATCGCGCTTGGGAGGGTTCTCCAGATGGTGATGGCGACATTCCACTCATACTCATGTCCTGGTGACACAGATTGAGCAGACTTGGTCGCATGTTGCAGTTGAAAACAGAGTGGAGTAGGGAGATGCAGGCTCGGGATGCAGATCGATTACAGCATGGCGTTCCTTCCCAAATCGATCATTCCTTGTTGGCTCTGTACCCAGTCTTTCGCGCTGTAACCATCTTATCACTTCATATTTATCATCGTGTCTATGAGGCCTTAGAGTTGGACATTACCACAGTTGTCTGCAGGCTGGCGTCGCACAGATGCTTCACTTTCCGCTTAAGTCCATATTGGGATAAGTGGAGTGATTGTGGCAGGAGGAACGGCTGGTTTAAACTCCATCGAGGGCGTCACCTCGTACCTCCTGTCAGTGTCACCGACATCGAACTACCACTGCAGTCCCCGACTGCTCACGGGATCCTCGTCCAAACCAGAGGATGGTACTTGGAACGTTCAACATATGGCAGGCCTCCGTGTACGTGTCGACCCAACAGCCGAAGATGAACCGCCCCGCCTCTGTGTAACAGTGTGTTGGCTTCGACGCACAAATTTTTAAGCCCCTTTGGCAATGTGGATATGATGGGTTGTGTCCTACTACAACTTCTTCAATGGCTTGCTGCCACTACCCCTTACTTGTACCATGACTCCCTTCAAACATCCCGGCAGGACGGCCCTCTACACTTGAGCTTAGCATTTTAGCCACGACCTATATATTCGCTCCCATACTCTTTCTCTGCATTTAGACGGCTTTGTCAAGCCAAGAGCACCTTTATGAACGAGTAGACTTTATATCTTGCGAAGGTTGGTATGAAATGTCATGAGCCGTGACATCGCCGATGAGGTTTGGTTGAGTGCGTTACTCACATGGCCGCACTTGGTTACTTCGACGCGTAGGTAGCTGTGATTATTGGTTCTTCAGGTAGCGCATCCACCCCAGGCGATGAAGGTCGAAAACCATCCGTATATTTACATATGGAAGGGTCCGAGGTTGGTTGGACGTGGGCTTGAAATGCTTATAAATATACTCTCAAGACTGGGCGCCTAAATGAACGCCTACGAATACATACTAGCCTGTCTACATCGGAGCCGCATCATGTTCTTGTCAAAGTAATGGTACATGTGTAAGGAAATTATATTAGCGCTCTCGATGTAACATTGAAGGTGGAGGTCATATCGACTCAGTCCAATGGGATACATATATAATCGGGACAATGAAGAAGTTCTGGATGAGATGCTTAAACTCCGTTTTCAAGGCGACCCTGAGGCTAATGGACAAGGAACGAGGGACCACGTTTGAAAAATGTGATATTCAAAGGGTGCTACCTCCAATCTACGACCGGAAACCCATGCGCTACCTCGGCCATTCACACTGGCAACAAGCGGATGCGAGCACCTCCCACGCCTGTGCCTCCCCCTCTTCTCCAAGTTTGTATACTTGGGGAACTTCTACATTGTATCTTTTGTAATCACGCCGGCGAGTTTGACCCTCAAACCTGTTTTAAACCCAGAATAAAATTTAGGTAACAAAACATGTACTGTACAAGGAACTATCTTACCTGAACCCAATGGTGCCATCTTTGATATCTAAGTCATTGTAAATGTCGAAGCGAATGACTGGGTCATCTTGATCAGAACCCTTGAGTTCGATGTGGTTCGCACCACAATTGTGTTCAAATAGACCGAAAACCTTGCCATCAGATATTCTGGCCAATAACTGTTTCGATTTTAATCGCATGTGTCAGGCCTAGGCTGTAACATTTCGTACCTCAAATGTTCGGGCGTAGGGGCCGTACAAGCTACCAGATGAATGAGTGCGAATACACGAGGTCAAATCAACTTGACATACTGTATTTTCAGTCTGGTGTGAGCAACCTTGGAGTCTGGTACAACGTTCCAGGTGAAGGCACTCCAAAAAACTTTCAGTCTCGCGTTAACATTGGATTCGTGGAAACCAGCAACTTTCTTCTCCTGAATGTAAATGGTTTAGTCCAAGAAAATGGGGAAGACGAAATCCACGAACTTCAAAGATCACGCAGATCTGCCTCAAAATCTGTGTGGCAGGGTGTCGCGTCCAGGGTTCCGAGCGCACAAATGACTCATATTTACCAAAGATGATGCTTGGCAGCAATTTATAGAGTTCTGGCGATATGTTAGCACCCTTACAGCGCGCAAGAGCGACCTCCACAAGCTTTGAGATTGTATTTGAGTTTTTGCTGGAATACGCGTCTATAAAGACCTTTGAACACACTAAATGACGAAGTGAGATTAGCGACAATAGATCGAAAAGCGGAAGATTACGCAGCTACATACGTTCGGTTTCTACAATTGTTCTGAGAGTAGGCGCATGTTGGAGAATGTGTAGAGCGGCGTCAACATCAATATACAGCTCTTGCGACCGAGATGAATCAAGTAGGAACTCAAGGAAGGATGTCTGACGGATCTTGATATTTGTGTTTTCATTTCCACCGGCAAGCAACGAGCGAAATTCTGTGACAATCTCCATCACTAGGTCATACTCGAGTCCAAGAATTGCTGCAATCTGTTTTGGGGAAGAAGCGGTGGGGTTCACACGAGGGGGTATGTCTTTGGCGATGATGACTTGCCCAAGGATTTGGAGGATGGTGTTTCGATGTTGCGAGCTGCTGATAAGGTGTGAGTATACTTGATCATACATATCCTGTAGCTTGAGTGATGGGTTGTTGCTCCAGGGCATAAGTGGACCAGGGAAAACCTGTGAGAAAACTGATTGAAACAAAGGTGTCATTCGAAGGCAGGTATGGAGGGCATTATACACGTACCTCGAGCACCAAATAATTTTCTAATAGGCTCAGCAAACTGGAGAGTGAAGCGTGCGTTGTTCAAATCAACATATAGTTCTTTCGATCTCGAACGATCAAACAGGAAATCACGAAAATCTGGGTCCAGAATCTTTATGTCCTGCTCTGGGTGTCCAACTTGAAGTACCAAGCGGAAATCTGCGGCAATTCGCGCAATGTGTCCAGACTCTAACCCAAGGATGACCTCAACTCGGCGAGGGGATGAGGTGTTGGCGCGAGATCTAACGATGCCAACACCGGAGGGTTTGCCTTCAGCGAGCATAACCTGGCCAAAGACTTGAAGAATGGTGTCTCGGTCTTGCGACGTGCCCACTAGATGCGAGTAAAGAAAGTCGTGTGCGGCCTGCGAATCGATGGCGAACTCTTTCGATCGTGAAGGGTCAAGAAGGAAGTCCGAAAATGATTTGTGATATACCCGAATATCGTGATTGTCGTCTCCAATGTTAATCACAGAATGCATGTCTCTTAAGCACCGCCGAACCTCCCCTCGTCTGAGGCCGAGAATCTCACCAAGCTTGAGGGGAGAGCACAGATGTGCGAATGTGCCAACAGGTGCGTTGGCAGTAGAGATGAGTTGATTAATGGAGATCAAGAGCGCGAGGATTTGAAGAATGTCGCCTCCGCGGGTAGCGTTACGAACAATGTGCGTGTAAAGTTCATCGAGATTGAGGTAAGGCTTGTCACCAGGTGGCGTCTCCAGTAGACCTCGGATGATTGCAAGCCTCTCTTCTGGTGAATGGTATTCGAACATGATGTATGGCATGACTGTGGTAGCGTAGATGAACTGCCCTGAGGCTTTGTCGACGAGCTGGTCAACGACATCTTCTCCTGGCCAATTCAACGGTAGGTAATCATCCTTAGCTCGAATCTCTGCGAACTTGACTTTGAAGTAGCGCCGGATATCACGATGAACGAGTACATCCTTCCGCAAGTCCATGATAGATACACGGTCCTGGGGAAACCGAGATCGAAGATTCTGGATGGCTTCGACAATGTGGGGTTCTGGCCGACTCGAGACAAGGAAGCGGAGGGGTAGGCGAATATCATTCATAATGTTACCAATGATTTTGATAATGTCGGTTTGGACGTCCTTGCCTGTAACTTCGTCAAGGCCGTCGATGACAATGAGAGTCGGATATGACTTGAGCCCAAATGTGATGGTTTGAAGAAAGCGGGTCATCGTCGCTATCCGCTTGATTGGTTCGACGATGAGCGCCTTCATTTGTACCTCACGTCCCTTGGAGAGGATCTGGGGATCTTGACGAAGAGCCTTGTCAATGTACTTCGCGGTGGACGGCAGAGACTGCATGAGCTGAACGGCCAGTGTGGCAATGACCCGACCACCGTCACTACAGTCGGCGATCCGATTTGAGGCAAAGAAGGTCCCCACTGAACGTTTGTGCCGTTTGCAGAGGTCCGCGAATGTGAGTAACAGAGCCGTTTTGCCTTCACCAGCGCCTCCCAACATCCATTTCATGGTTGCGGCATCGATGGGACTCTTCTCCCAGTCGTCCAACTCGGCGACAAGTTCGACACGAGTTTCCTCCATACACCTCGGTTGATCGATCCTTGCTTCGGAATCGGGCAGAGCGGCGGGTGAGGCGCGCTCATAGAGGAGGCCTTTACCTGGGCAGTTGAACCTCAAATGTTAGACAAACATCCAAAAGCTGGGTGATGAATCACCTTTCAGCGGAGCGGCATTGTAATTAATCTGGTTTCCGGCAAAATTCTGCGTACCAGCTACTGTTACTGGACCGCTATTCTGCTGATCCCCTGCAACAGCCGTGAGTGGGGAGTCCTGGAGATGGATGTGACTGTTCTGAGCATTAGGGAAAACGCTCATGAATCCTAAGACCGCGGGTGGTGTCCAAGGTCAAGTCGTGGTTGAGTTTCCAGTATATTGTGAATACCTTGCTGGAAATACATAGCCTACACGTGCATGTGCACCTGTCCGCTGTCCTTCCTTCCTTGAATGGGAGTGGGTATTCCATGCCAAACTGCATCAGAGATTTCGGGGAAATGTGGCGCCTTGGATTACAAAGTGACCGCATGGCATAAGGGCATATCTGGCGCCGACAATATATATGGCCAGGAGGTTATTTGTAATTGTCGTCTTTTGATATCATGCTAGTGTCAAATGACGATGTGAACTGCCTCATAATATCGCAATGAAGTGTTACATATACTGGACTCGAGCCAGTCTACTTGGGATTCGAGCCTGTACATATACCAGAATATCCCCAACACAGCACATTTCCTTACTTAGTCAATTGGAGGCTTCAAAAGAAACTTTAAATGAAATAGGGAAAACGCAAAAGAAACACATTGCACACAGTCTGAAGTTCAGAACGAGTCGATAGAATCTCACTCACACAACAGGGCAATGTACTTGGGACACCGACCTCCGACATCCTCGTAGGTCAACGTAACAGAACGAGTCAGCGAGGAATGCCAATCTTGGACATCCTCGTCTGCTCCTACCCGAAGGCTGTACATTTCCCCGAACATAATGCAGAACCTGACCACCACCAGCCTCCAGGTGACACTAGTAAAATGAGGCATGCCAAAGACATTCTCAACCTTAAGCTCGGGTGGGCGCATCCCATCCTCCTACGAGACCCTTCATTCACGGTAAAAACTCTTTGCATCACATCGTATCCACCTCCCCACAGAGCAGTCTCGAGACTTTGACGCGCTCCAGATCCGATCAGACAAAACTGCGATCTTGAGCACCGCCTTTCTCTAGCATGCAGATGGTTTGTATTTGCTTTTCGCGCTGTGCGCCACGCTCAAAGAACAGAGCGTATGTTCTGTCTCTCGACAGTATTCTTATGTAATAAGATTTATTTTGAAGGCGAAGGGATTTAGTAATCGGTGAGACCTGGACGATCAAAGTTCGAATCAGCGACATATCCAACCGAAAGGTACGAGGGACTCACGGCCAAACTCACATAGAACGAAAGCTGGCGGTCAACCAGGTTATTCGCAGTGTACACCGCAGGATTCCCTATCACTGGCTAACCAGCGACCTACGTGAAATGATATTGCTTTGAGCACAAGTACGAGTGTTGGTAATGTCCACAAGAACTTTGCGTCGAAAGAATGACAGCTCCGCAACAAGAATGGGTCTGACTGTCCTCGAGAGTCAAAAAAACAGCCAAATAATCTGTGGGAGATCTTAGTTGGATGGTGCTTAAAGGAGAGGATCTGCAGAGGACCTACATTGTGTGCCGGCGGATGTTGCTTTCGCTTCGACCCGTTGAGAGACCAAGAAATTACAGTGGCACAAGTTATTCAGACATCGGTGTGTGCAGCAGTTGAAAAAGATAAACCTGATTCCGTGTTACTCGCCATCCCAGCGGCTACAAATACAGTCGCTCTAGCTGTTGCCTATGCGTCCGTAAGAGTAGCCATGGCCATCAAAGAAGCCGTAGCACTCGGCGTTCTGCTGGTCATCGTGCACGCCTGAGCGCTTGACAGCTTCCTCATCTCCGCTCAGCTCTTCGTAACGAGTCCATGTAGAGAATACCATGAAGTGTCTGCGAAACAGTTAGAGGCTGGGTAGCAGGAGGCAAGTAAGATTATGCACCAACTTCGGACCATCGCCTGGGCAGCTATCCCTACGCTTAGGGTACCCTTCTGAACTAGAAGTCCGAGGAAAAGAACCAGCGATGGTGTTGCATATGCCGATTTCGAAGCTACCCTAGCCCTTGATGAGTCCTGAGGGCGAGACGCGAAGAACACAAGAGCGACTCGTGAGGACCAACTTGTTTCCGACTTCAAGCTTGATGGGTCAAAGTCGGCTGGAGTGCTCAATCCATCGGTGACAGTGGTGTGGTGGATTGGTACTCCAAGGCTTGCGTTTGCGGTATTGATGGGGAGGGCGTAGTAAGAGGCTTGGGCCTGGTGGTCGTATTGAGGCTGGGAAAAAGCCAGTCAGAAACGTCAATGAACCGCTCTATATGTACGAGAAGTACAGACCTTCAGCGCTGCCGACGATATGAGGGTTTTCTGGGTCATGTCCGAGAAAACTGTAATAACAACAATAGAAAGTTAAGATCAATCCATGTACAAAAACACTGAAGGTAACGTACCTTCTGGTACATCGTGCATGAACTACTCTGGGTTGGGTGTCCTCGTCGCGTTTACCAAAAGCCAGGAGATGCCTGTGTTCTTGACATTGTTGAGTACATTCTCGTTACTAATCGAAAAATTCAAGGTCAGTAGTCATCTACGCCAACCAAAACGGTGTCCTCTTACTGGCTAAAAACCACCCTTCAGCATCGAACGAAACATTGGAGCAAAATGGTCGAGTGGTGATCACGTCTTCGGAGGGTTCCTCGAGCTCCGAGAAGAAACGTACGAGCCTTGCTCTATCATCCGTCGATAAGTAGCATTGTGTGATGCAAGGAGTGCGTCGGTAAAGTGTCCATGCAGAGACAAGAAAACTCACTAGGGCCTGCTTGGTCTGTCCATTGGAGGTGCTCTTATAAAAGATGTTGCAATTCGGGCTAGTAAGATATAGCAAGCAAGATGAAGGCCGTCGTTGGGTTCTGGGGTTGTTGAGATCCTGTGTGTTTGAGGAGTTGCGCGGCTGCGTTGCATCTGGTAATTGGCTGGGGAGAGAACTACTTAGGTTCTACGTTGAGCCCTAAGAAAAAGTGGTCTGTCGATGGCGCCACCCAGCGCCTATGAACATGGTGGAAGGAGAAACTGGATAGGAGGGGGGCATATGCTCACACAACTCCGATCCTGGTGCGTACAGAAATGACCATAAATTTGGCCCGAACTCCGATCCTATGAGTACAGAAACAGGCCAAAAATTTGAGCAAGTCCGATCCTGTCCGCGTACAAAATGGCCTAGTCGGTACTGAACTCCGATCCAATCTGAGTACAGAATTTGCCTCCGGTGGGTTGAAATTTTTTTCTAGTATTTGCACCCAGGGTTCGGCCGCTCAGGAGCTCAACGCCATACAGTATCCAGCCAACTCTTTGTGTATAGCACGGTTATTTTCTCGCTTCTTTCCACTTATCATCTGACGTCCATGCAGTCCCCGGGAATTTTCACCTCTCCCTACATAGTACCATTCTCAATGCCTTTTCTTTGCTCGCAATTACGATTCAGCCCCTGGGTTGAGTTCCATGTCGAATGTTCCTCTCGGAACACAAGCAAAGTTAGATGTGGAGTGCCCCATTGGAGGAGGTGGTCAGGATGGTGACCAGAGTGACTGCGAAAGCGCTGACGAGCGGCAGAACCAAGAGAATCGGTGAATTTGTAGCCTACTGGTCGATATGCGTACAGAAACCGCCAAAATTAGAGTCCGATCCGCCATGAGTACTTTTTTTTTTGCGAAACAACTACGATCCGCATGCTGACAGAACCGGCCAAAAACGGCCCAACCCGATCCGAGTGAGTACAGAACCGGGCAAAAATGCCCTGACAGAAATCGGCCAAAAAGGGCACTTTCGGATCGGAGTTCACAGGGCATATGCCCCCCTCCTAACTGGATTGACCGTGGAATTTCATGGTTCGAGTAAACGTGATCGGATGATGCACCACTCTTTCTCCTAAGTAGCGCCATCTCCTGCCATCTCGTCAGATGGGCTTCCGCAACCATTCTTGTCTTTGAGCAATAGAAACGACGTCTGGATACACGCCAAATCCTACGCTCCGTCTACTTCTCGACCTTGATTCATCTACTTGAGTCTACTTGCCGTCCTGGCTCCTCGTGTCCACAACGCTTATCGTTCCTCTCCCGGCGGCAAAATCCAGCCCATCGCTCCCAGCCCCGATCGGAAGACGCGTAAATATTGGATACTCTGGCTGGTCTATCAGGCACAGGTTGGTCATTTCGTTTCCCCATCCTCTTGTCCAAATCTGACTCCGATACTTTCTAGTCCTTGCCTACTTACGATTATACATCCCGTCTGGCTCACTTTTCTTCGTGGCCCAAATATCGATAGAAGCGCATGAATTCTGTGCTCATCAGCCGCTGAACCAGCCTGCCCATACGCTATGGAAGCCTTTTCGAGCCCTCCTCAATATTCATCTATTCGTCCACCGCCCTGGCCTTGTAGGGAAACGGATCGTACTCTGGCTCAGGTTGTCGTAGAGGTTAGTCACTATTCCCCTTCCCCTCGTTTCTCAACGCTAATTTGACTATTGATCACCTCTAGTCCACAAATCGATTTCACATACCGTCTCTCGCGTACTGTTACCGTGTTCTTGCCTCATAGGCCGACATCCGCCTCAACCCATACCAGACCCTATACATCGACACTTAGCTTTACGCACAAACTACCAAGCATGGACTTTCCCCTAGTCGCTGTGTCCTGGTCTCGACTTGCGATTTTCCAACCCCATTGACTCATGCCAACTGGGACACGATGGCTCGCACCCTACGACAACCTCTGATCTGCCACTACGCTTCCCTATTCGCGTCACGGCCGCCTTCAACTATCTCAGCAAAAAGGTCCTTGACACCTACCTGCAGTGTCCGGCCATAATACACATATCGGCTCCCACGCATAGTCGTGAGCAGGAAGTTAGTGTCCTGTCTACCGAGAATCGACTACAGGAAATTTACGCCGTCGTGTAATTCAAATGGTACATTCTTTATTGCATGTACTTTCTACCTTCTAACGAGCCGCCTTTTAGACCTCCCGAATACTCTGGTTCCAACGTCGATTCGCGAAAAGACTATCGGCTTTGGCCTGCTTCAGCATGTCGCAACCGTTCATTTCGTAACTCTATTAACTGTCCACGAAGCGAAGCATCAAGCCCATTCGAACCAAGCCCGATGTTAACATGTTCTTGTCAGCCTTGTCCGACATCTCAGCAAAGACACTCATCGTCGAAACTTCCATTCTCCTTCGTCAAGCTTCCAAGCACAAAATACCATCCAACTCAAAGAGCCTCGAGATACGAACCCTATCAATCTGGATCGCATCGGCGTTGACGGCGGTGCATATGCAGATTTACGTTGAACGACATTCGCCCGCATTCAACTGACATCGACCAAAACTTCATCACCTACACAAATGAGTGTAGCTTCGATATGGAATCTCCCGAGCTATCGACATCGCCCATAAGGTTCACCCATGGGTAGTTTTTGGTTTTTGTTGGTAGACTGTTAGTAGACGCGGATGACCACCGATCTGCTGCTTGACGTGTAGGTCGCTGCAACGTTTATCGGAAGCGCTTGAGGGTAAGCATATTTTCAACTTCCCGTTCGTTCAAGACTAAGTTGGTGACTCTCTAAGTGGGAGATTTTATTCGAGGCAACATTCTTGGGTGCAGATGCTAGCGCAATCAGTCCGTCTGAGTATGTGCAATCGAAGCCTAGAGCGTCGCTCGTACTCCCTTGCACGATTTACAACCAACGATGCCTCTGCACACCTAAGTATCGCCACCATGACTACCTTCGGATTGAACATGAAGATCTTTTATACTTAGGTGCAACATTGGGCGACGATGCACCATTATATATTCCTCAGATCGAGTCACCAGGAAGTAGTCGGTGATCCGACTATCGAGCTCAAATACGAGATTTTGACGTCTCTGAGTCGTCGTGACAAATCAATCAGTGTGTTCTACATCCCATTTTGCTTATCTGCTCTGATACTGACAACCCAACCTTTCAGGCCATTCTGCACACAAGCCTCTATTCAACGTCATTCGGGACAGCTCCGTTCGTGTCGACCTACATCTATCTATTGTATGTGCCCCCTTGCTAGTCTCTAATCATCAGCGAAGCGATGTACCAGAATCCAAATGCTCGACGCATATATTGGCGTCGTCCAACCTCTCAGCCCAAGTTACTCTGAAGCCAAACTGCTGCGAGACGGAAGGACTATTGCCGTCGATGGTGCTGCTAGGGGCGGGTGGGATGCCTATCCCAATTTAGGTTGAATTTTCACGCTCGCGAGGCTTCCCCTGCCTTCACCGACCTGTTGTTGAGCCGAGAACCCTTGCAAGAACGGCTGGACCTTCGATATGGCGTGGAACGTCCTGAGCCATCGATATTGTCAATGAGGTTTGATCCACGGGGTCGTCTTTTTTTGGCTGTGCGGTAGATTCGGAATCAGATAACCACCCATTTGCTATCTCGACACGCAGGATGCTGGTGGCTCAGGCTGAAGTGTCTACACTTTGTATTAGACATACGTGACCCTTTCAAAGGTCGCATCCACGAAATTGCACTGAGTCGCTGCTTTCTCAGTCTTACTTGTTCTAAATATCCAATGCGAAACCGAGCCATTAACTCGACTGCGATCCTCTTATAGCCTGGTATCGTTCTCTTGGCATTAAACTTCCACTCATCTCCCCCAACCAAAATCTGAAGACGCGCCAACCTGGTTCCTAGAGAAAGAGAAAGATTGGACAACTTCACGTCCACGGGCTAGTGTATAGGTCAGTCATATTTCTAAACCTTCTCTTCGTTGCTAAGTTCTGACCCCCTGACACTTGTCCAGTCCTTGCCTGCGATCTTCCCCTCTTCTGCCTCCGATGTATCGCATGTCATATACCCCTCGCCCCCAGCTCATCAAACACTGACCTGCCTAACCCATCTTCTATCGACGCCTTTCTAAGTCCTCCTCGATATCCATCATCCACTCACCATTCTAGCTCTTCATGATTCTCCGCTTCATCATCATACATGCTTCTGGAGACCTCTGTATCCTGCACAATGCAGCCAATCCATGACTGGCATGGAGAGTTGGGCCGACCTTGGAGGGACAAGTCTCATGCTCTGGCTGGGCTAGTGTAATACAGGTCGGTCAGATCCGTTCTCCCTCATTTCTGCATGCCAATCTCATAATTAATATTGTCTAGTCCACATACCCGATCCTACATGTCGCCTCTCTCGTCCATATCTCAACCTCACGGTCGACGTCGCCATCAGCTGTCTCAAAGAACACTCGGAACAAAGTTCTTGTCAATTGACGGGACTTAGTGAGCGCCCAGCGTGCGATGCGGTGTGACAGAGTGTGACCCGTGTCTGAAACTGCGAGCTGCAGCTGCAGCTGAAAACCAGAACTCAATTCTGAACGGTACTAATGCCTGGCCACTGCATCAACACCAAATAAACCCCCGCACCAGCGAAATTGGATAACATTCAGGGTGCGTATCAATCTCTCTCTGGATTAATTCAGTATTGACGCAAGGATTTGCAGGACCGATACCTAAAGCTGAAGCTCAAATCCTATGGCATAAAATAGCTGGAACGCACTTTTGGGTCAATAGTGGTATTGGCACGGTAGGATAACGGGGTGGAGGTCATTGTCTCGTTTCGATAAGCCGGCAGGTCAATATCATGGCCAATAATCTAGTTTTTGTGTAGGTACACAATGGGGAGTGCATTTGCCAAGTTGACATTTTCTTTTTACCAGATCCTAAGGACCATAAGCTTATTCAACCTTGCTATCCTAGTGCAAATATTTTCATGCTACTGTTATCTACAGTCGAAAACGGATCATATACTTATATATGGAAGTGTCTGAGACTGCTTGGATGTGGGCTTGAAATGCTCCTGAGCCTGGGCACCTAAATTGACGCCTTCGAATACATACTAGCCTGTCTATATAGGAACTTTATTGTGTTCATGTCAAAGTAATGGTACTTTTGTAATGTGGTTGTATTAGTGCCCTTGACGTAACATTGGAAGTGAGGTCACATTGATCTCAAGCTCAAGCAAGCTGATCTGGTGTTCTCAGTCCAATAGTGAGATACATGTATACTCAGACAAAGCACATATGAATGATGGAATCTGCATAAGAAGCCACACTTGTCTTCTCAATGTCTGGACAATGCCAGGTTTCTACAGCCAATGAATAAATCTCGGATGAGAAGCTTTAACCCCACTTCCAAGGTGAGGCTAATGGACAAGAAAAGGGACACTGCATGTGAAGAATCCAAAATTTGAACCATGATACCTTTGATCTACAACTGGAAACCTGTGTACTACCTCAACCACTCGCACTGGCAACAAGCAGATGCAAGCGCCTCCCATGCCTGTGTCTCCCCCTCTTCTCCAGGACTGTATACCTGTGGAACTTTTGCATAGTACATCATGCTACTACTGTGAGTTTCATCATAGATCCTGTTTCAAACACAAGATGAAAATCAGGCAGAAAACAAAGTACAAGGAACTATCTTACCTAAATCCAATAGTGCCATCTTTGATATCTGAGGCACCCCAAATGTTGAAGCGAATGATGGGGTCATCTTTATTAGAACCCTGGAGTTCAACATGACATGTACCACGATTGTGTTCAGATAGGCCCGAAACCCTGCAACTGGATAGTCTGGCCAGGAACTGTTCCAATTTTAGTAGCATACATCAGGCCTAGGCCGTAACATTTCATACCTCCAATGTTTGGGTGCAGTGTGAATCAGTATCATACAAACTACCAGATGAATGAGAGTGAGTAAACAAGGTCAAATCAACTTTGACATACTATATGTGCAGTTTGGTGCGAGCAGGTTTGGAGTATGGTATAACACTCCAAATAAAGGCACTCCAAAAGGCCTTCAGTCTCACATCAACATTGGATTCACAGAGACCGGTAAATTGACTCTCCTGAATGTAAATAATTTAGTTCAAGAAAAATGAGAGGATGAAATACATGGACTGTAAAAATCTGCCTCAAAACCTTTGTGGCAGGATGCCGTTTCCAAGGCAGTGAGCACACATATAGCTTATATTGACAAAAGCTGATGTTTATTAGCATTCCGAATTGTTGAGAGCGTCCATCATCAAGACAGAGCATTTCAGTTAGTTTGAACAGTTGCTTAATTGAGTCGTCTGGTTCGGCTTGGGCTAGAGCTGCATAATAGGTGGCCAAGAAAGCTAGTATAAGAATAGTGCTGATATAATCTTGCAGGTCTCGGGCTCACTTACATGAGTCGAAGATGGCTCTAATGTGCAAGCTCACCTCCTGTGTTGCATGAGCTTCTTCCAGGTCAACACGGAAATTCTGAGATCTGGATTTGTCTAGTAGAAAGTCGGGAAATGAGGCGTGTAGAATCTTGATATCATCCGAATTGCTCCCGATTTTGAGCAAGGAGTGCATGTCAGTAAGAATCCATCGAATACCGCCAGGCTTCAGACCAAGAATGGCCTCAAGGCGCTTTGGTGAGCTCGAGTTGGCAGGAGAGCCAAATATATCATCTCCGCTAGGCATCTCACAGGCGATGAGAAGCTGCCCCAGCACCTTCAGGAGGTCATGTTGGTTGTTTGCATTGGTGGTGATATGAGTGTACAGGAAGTCGAGTTGGGCGAAGGGGGTGTCACCGGGAGGTGCCTGAAGGAGACCACGGATGATGCTCAGACGCTCTTCAGGACAACGATATCGGGTGATAATGTACGCCATCACAGTGGTTGCATAGATGAAATGCCCTGATGCCTTATCGGCCAGTTGTGAGATGATGTCGGGTCCAGGCCAGTCAGGCGGTACTTCAGGATGCATCGAGCGAGCCTCCGTAAACTTCTTCCTGAGATACACCTCGATGTCGCGTCGCGCCAGAGCGTCTTCACTGAGGTCAATCTGGAACACGCGTCCTGGAAAACGCGATTGCAGATACCCGACAGCGTCTGTAATATGAGGCTCTGGCCGACTAGCAACGAGGAAGCGAAGGGGAAGGCAGATGTCTTTCATAGTTTCTCCAATAATCCTGATGATGTCACCCTGGACTTCCTTGCCAGTGATTTTGTCGAGGCCATCAATGACAACGAGAGTGGGGTATGACTTGAACCCGAAGGTGACGGTTTCAAGAAGGCGTGCCATCGTTGCGATCCGCTTGATTGGTTCTACGATCAATGCTTTCATCTGTACCCCCCGTCCCCTGGAGAACAGCAGGGGGTCTTTGCGGATTGCTTTGTCGATGTACTTCTTGGTGGATGGAAAAGCCTGCATAAGTTGAATGGCCAGTGTGGCGACGATCCAGTTTCTGTCATTGCAGTTGGCGATCCAGTTCGAGGCGAAGTAGGCGCCAGCCGAGCGCCCATGCAGCCTGCACAAGTCCGCAAACGTGAGGAGCAGCGTGGTCTTCCCAGTGCCGGCGCCTCCATACATCCACATCATGGTGGCGGAATCAATTTTGCTCCTCTCCCAGTCGTCCAGCTCTTTGACCAGCTCTACTCGAGTATCCTCCATGCATCTAGGCTGATCGATTCTGGCTTCGTTATCGGGAAGAGCAGCTGGCGATGCTCGTTCAAGAAGGAGATTCTTGCCTGGCAGGGTGTTATTCAGAAGTTAGATAGTCAGAATAAGAGCATTAGGAGTAATGATGCACCTTTCAGTGATAACCCCTGGTAAATGTTTTGATTCCCAGCAAAATGGTGAGAGCCAGCTACCGTCACGGAGCCACTGGTGTGATGGTTCTGATTGCCACCAAAAGCAGTGAGCGTTGCATCCTGAATATGTATCGGGGTGTGCTGAGCATTAGGGAAAAGGCTCATGAGTTGAGTAACGGCGCCAGAGTATGGTGGTGCGATGGGTGAAGTCCAGGACGAGTGTGTCGAGCACTTTCACAGCTGCTCTGCATCCCACGGTGTGTTATGCTGGCTTTGTACCCGGACGATTCGCGTTGGCCACGAGTAGCAGTGAGTGTCGCGTCCTGAATGTGTATCGGGGTGTGTTGAGCATTGGGGAAAAGACTCATGAGTCGGACGAGGGGGCCAGAGTATGGTGGTGCGAGAGATGAAGTTCAGGACGAGTCCGTCAAGTACTTTCAAAGTTCCGTAGCCCCCTGGGTGCGAACTCAAGGCCTACACGTGCGATCCAATTCAACGCAGTCTGCCGCAAACGCAGCGAGGCGTCTGCCACCCGTCAACCTCACTGCAGAGGGCTGTGACCGTCTAGAAATAGACAGACTGTCAGCGCTTCAGCTATTGGACAAAAGCCTTGGAAGGAAAGGACGACAAACCTTGTATCGACTTTGAGAACAATGAACGACCACTGAAGATATATCCCTTGAATTTGAAGTTAAAAGCTCGATTGTCAGACATGAAGGTCATTAGGTCAATCGACAATGGTTATATATCTGTCGGCGCCATCGCTTGCTGGAGTTGGTGGCATTTGAAGACTTCGGATTCACGTATTGCTTTTCTTTTAGGGAACATTGTATTTCGTTTGCAGAAATCTCGAAACTGAATATTTCCAAAGGCCCATGCAGACGTTGTGATATTGGGCCTGATGCACTCCAAGCCGCGGTGGGCGTAGCGAAAGCATTGTGGCAGCACATTTGTAGGTAGCATTTAACGAAAGTGGTATTTGCTTGGTATATCGCTCGTCATCGTCTTTCCCCGTGTAATGATCAAACGTTCAAACAACTTCCTAGAACCTATAGTACATAGGTTAGTCACAAGGTGAAGACGACAATCAATTGAAGAGACTTACTCTTCGGATTTCAAAATGGTAAGCCTAAGAGCCCGTAGCGTCGTCACAACCGTCTTGTGCAATAAATAATAAGTATCAAACATCGACAAGTAGTGAAGGAAGTTACCTAGGCTTATGAAGCAATTCAACTGGCGTCCGACTTGGTTGGTACATGGAACGGTCTATATTGAGCCACCGGCCAAAGATATGTGTCTGATGCCGGCTAAGTCGTGCTGGGCCCGCGGTACCAGATGAGGTGACATCAGCGTCGGAACCCTTTTTGAAACCTATAATCCAGTTTAGTTCAGAACGAAAGTGTATTGACCGTGGACCATATACATACGTGAATGAGGGATTGGGCATTCAGCATTGACGACATTGTTTGGGTTCTTAATTTTCATATCAGAGATAGAAAACTGCTGCAAGAATGTTCAGAAAACGGTTGGGAATGGGATTGGATGGTCAACATACCTTCGGCCATCTGTGAACCACAAACTCTTATCTTGTCTGATTCCGTCTGGAGTCACCGATAGCTAGTGAGCATCAAGAGGTGTTGACCTGTTCGGGGTTACACAAGACCGTGCGCTGAAGTGTCGACCTTTGAGAATAAAGGGCTGCGTACGCCATACAGCCCATCCAACGATTCGCCAGAGTCAACCACATGCGAATGGGGACCTTTGGCTAAGCACACTTTTCTTGGTGTGTCTCGCGCTCGCTGGTTGATTTAGGACGTGTTCCGCATCTCTAGGCAACCCATAAATAGTGGAGACAATCAGCGTCGTGTAACCTGAAAAGACAGGGAACTCACCGAGAATCGACTTTCAAAGCTGCAGATTGTCAATGAGCTAAGTTCGTTATTTGAATCCTGCGTACAGAGAGACTGCTGTGTGCATCAGGTATGAGGAGGCACCAGCTAACGTGCAGTGCTATAACCCAAGATCGGAATGCTAAAAGGATACTCATTGTGGTTTGGTCGTTCCTTTAAACTGGCAAGGCGTGGGAACAAAATAATTCCCTCACCTGGTAAGGTAGAGGCAATCCATACTCATCGTGTGTCAGGTGACCGTGACGAGTCGTGACTCTGCGAAATTGAACAGAGCGTCGCCATCATCGTGACAACCCAAGACAACAATCCTTCAGCTTTAAAATAAGATCACAAATCACCTGGTCCCTTGCTCAGAATTTCAGAACCGCCAAAAATTCTGAATTGCATTTTAAAACACTTTGGTGGTTTTAGAAATTCGATAGCTATCCTCAAGTAATTTACATCTTAATTTCTTCATGGATGTCACGAATTTCACGTGACACACGATGAGTATGGATTGCCTCTACCTTATCGAAATCAGGACCCTGCTTAATGCTGAGCAATGTCCGATCCAAAACGGCCAAATTTTGGCGTTTATGTACGGTCGATTTTTTGCCGGTTCCGTCCGCATAGGGATCCGACCTACCATTTTGGACCCATTTCCG
>Ga0247741_1000526_pt1 | contig 21831 bp, 24 predicted proteins | sample UWRJL213509R2_FD_180945 | JGI IMG/M metagenome (GOLD analysis project Ga0247741, IMG submission 180945) | Plant litter microbial communities from Arlington Agricultural Research Station in Wisconsin, United States - UWRJ-L213-509R-2 | ecosystem: Environmental > Terrestrial > Plant litter >... | reverse complement strand
ACACTCTCCCCTCTGACTAGAAGTAGAAATAAATTGATTAGGTATCAGCGAAAGAGAAGCACTGTGGTTAGAACGCGTTCCCGCGGGCATACCTATTTCTAGTCCATCTCGTAGCAAGTACTTCAGCGTTCTTATATTCACTTCTCTTAACTGATATCTTGCTTTAGGATGAGAGTTATAACAATTTGACGCCATTCAAACATCAAATATTTGGCGATATCATAAAGAAGATATGGTTCACTACTAAGGGCAAGGCAGACAAATCTGTTCTTAAGACAATGGTCGACGAAAAAAAAGTATTTTCCTCTATCATCGTTCTTGTTATCACCTGTGTGAGTACTCAGTCGTCATTGTATATCACATCACTAACAATTATATAGGTCGAATCATGCCTCAAATGTTGGACAACGGGCGAAGAACAGAATATTAACTTCAGTGAAGACAACTCTTCGAAAAGGTATATAGTACTCATAAACATATTCTATGCAAGCTTACACATGTGTGCATTTATAGATATGCGCACTTTTCAGGCGCATGGCGTATGATGGAGAATAGAGCTCCTCAATACATAGAGGATCTCCAGACATCGCTCTTTTCGCGTCTTGCGTAAGTAGTACTATCTTCACTTTCATATTATCGCTCATTCTATAGTACAGAAAATCTGCTCTTAACCTCGAACTTGTTCTAGAGAATGATCAAGATGCCATTGCGGAAGAATTTCAAGATGTCGACTTTGATGCACTTAATAGAATTTCTGTGGGCAGTCGTCTTTCCGAATCTAATACTGGGGCTGGTGATGCTGGTAATGGGACTGGTCATGACGGTGCTAGCGGTTCGTCAGGTGATTAGATTTGCGGTTAATGTTTATAGGATCTGCTCTCTCTCAAAGTTATGGATAATTATACTGCATGAATCATATTCTCTTCATAATCTGAGTGATCTTCTAACAGCTCTATGAGACGTAGAACAGCCTCTTCAATAACGCTTATGAGACTCATATAGCACATTTAAGAATTATTTTGAACCTACCAGAGTCTAACTCAGAGAATACAAAGAGAGTTCTTATTACACTCTTATTACGCTCTCAGAAGAGACGTAGGACATAACTATGAAGTCAACAATACTTGTTCAGATAATAAATGAACATCACCAAGTAGTCATATGTCGAACTCAAAACACTACTATAGGGTATACATAAATAACATCTAGGTATTATTTCAGCTGGACTTTGGTAGTGCTTAGATTTGACTCAAGTAAAGCTTATGTCGGTCAAAAGTACGTCTCAAGATCAGCTAGGACGTCCCAGAGTATCCTGAGTAATCCCGAAATCATTGATTTTATCCCATGGACCCCTGAGCAGACCTGACGTCTTGGGCGTCCTCAGCGTCCCAAGACACACCTGAGTCGTCCTGGGAGTCTCTTAGAGCAAAAGAGTTTTTCCTGATGCTTGGCTTGGCTTTCTAGGGCTGGCTTGGGCCAGCTTTGGGCTTTGAGCCCAAGCCCGCACATCACTACCTTTGCCTTCCTCAATTCATGAGCATGTAGGGTATGGTATCAAAAATTTCGCCCTCAGTAGCTTAATATAAATATATAGAACCTATCTAGCACAATTTTAACGATATTTGGTTGCCTGAGCACTCAGAGACACATGAATTAGATGCACCAGTAGCACTTGTCAATGTGGCTGTGGCCCAGTGACCTAGTGGCCTGCAGATCCAGCAAATCAAAATCGAAAATGAACCTTGTGGGTCTGGTCCACTGTATCTCCTATGTCTTTGTATTCTGATCCCTCTTTCCCTGGCCCAGGCCTTCTCACTCTACACAACCACACAACCCCTCTGCCCTAATCTGTCCTTTCTCTTGATCCCTAGTGTAGCAGCATCATAAAAGTGGCACAATAGTATTTGACGCTGCTAGGAGTTACTTACAGAGGGGCTTGTACCATTGTGTGGCATGCAATGAATGAGTCTCAGGCTTGAAAGACTCGTCGTCATCAAACAACCCAGGCACAAAGGATCTGGTACCGGTTGACCGGCGCATCTGAATCCAACGCTAGACAAAGCAACTAGTTTGAGGGGTTTAACAATGCCTGTCTTGTAAATACACGCACTTTTAAAGCTGCCTTGAACGAGATCAATTGGCAGCAGTTGGATAACCAGTCAGCACAGGGTCCAGTCGCACTGGCCTCCATCTCATTCAATAGGTTACTACATTCTTCGGCGCACTCAATCCCATCGATGTGATTCAAAATGCGAGAGAAGGACCTCAGGAGAGGCGTGATACTCCTAAGAATATCAGATAACTGTTTCCCCCCATGTGCTTCACTGTAGAGTAAGTGTTTAAGCACCGACGAGACATATCAAAAGACATCAGTAGCACTCACAACTCAGCTGGTCCTCTAGAAAATTCTTTGATCAAGAGGTTCATGTACTCCAGTTGATCCATCATCATTGACCATATATCAACGTATTCTTGATGGAATTCTTGGAACTGAAACACGGAAAAACACATGGCAGGCTCTTGATCTACGGGGCCAATCATGCTGCAACAAAGTCGCCAGAGCTCATCTCCCCGACAATCTTTGATCCAATTGAGTACTTTGCAAGTGGTTGGCATAATTTTGCCCATCCAATCCACTGGCTCGGCCCAAGGGTCAGAGATACAGGCATCGACAACCATGGAGTACCAAGTCATTGACCAAGCTGGACGTTCCATATAATAAAAAGTAGGCAGCATCATTGGTAATAAAATCATCAAGGTGGGAGGGGAGGAATTCAGATAGGCGAGGATTCGAATACCAATGAGATCATCAAGAGAAAAGAGCTATGAACATCCCTCAGTATAGACCATCGTCATAGTGAGATTGCCATACCTTTGACTTCAAAAGACTACGCATCAAGGCTGGAACTTCCTTACGAATGGTTCGACTTGTCTGCATCCATTTAAGATGAGATACGAGGAAATGTTTGGTAAGTGCACCTATGAGGCCCTCGGAGTATTTTGACAGCATCAGGACTTTAGTGAGCCGTCTGCGAATGGTCAACTGTGAGATATTGTCTAGATCTGATATATTTCTATCAATCAATTGTCCATGTGAGAGAATGGCAAATTATACCCTCATCCAGGTTGATGCGGTTGATGTACATCACCGCAAGTTTTGCATAAGCTTCAGACAGGTCGATGAAAAAAGGTCCCGATCTTGAGCGATCGAGAAGGTAATCGCGGAAAGAGGCATGTAGAATCCGAATTTCCTCTGTATCACTTTCCGGTACTCGAATGATCGAGTGCAGATCGATGAGGAGCATCCGTATTTCTCCCTGATCGCAGGACAGGAGCTCCTCCATATGAAAAGATGTGGCCATCCCCAACACTGTCAACAGAAGACTCAGAACCTCCAGCACAAGGTCGATATCTGCAACGGCAGAAAGGATGTGGGTGAACAGTGCATCGAGTTCAACGAAAGGAAGATCGTGTTTAGGTGGCAAAAGTCCAGAGATGATTTTGAGGCGCTCCGTTGGTCGATGTCGATAGGACTCGACAAACCGAACGACTGTGGTTGCATATATGAAGTGGCCAGATGATTTTTGAACTATTCGCATGATCTCTTCATCGGTAGGCCAAACCTCTGGCAAATGCACCGAAAGCGGGTGCTGACATTTGATATCATCGAATGCCGAGCGCAAATAACGTTCGATATCGGCGTCGGGGTCGTATTTGTCGTCCAAGATGATTCGGTTCGTCACGGAATTGAACTGATCTCTATTGAACATGTCGCGAATGTGATATTCCGGTCGACTGGCGATGAAGAAGAAAAGTGGAATAGATAGCTGCTGTACAGCATTCAGCAGTACTTGTAGAATGTCTGTCTGGGATTTAGGGTCACCACATTCGTCCAAGCCATCGATGATGATGAAGCGCGGTCTTGAAAGCAGCACCGATTGCACAGAGCCTCCTGCTTCCGCGGCCTCGTTGAGGGGCTTGACGATCAAGGCCTGCATCTGCGTGCTCAGTGACCGAGAGAATATCATGGGATCTCTGTCCACCGCCGCGCTGACCCATTCCTGCATTTCCGGAATAGCCATCGCCAGCTGGCATGCGATTGAGCTGACGAAATGGGTTGCATCTCTGCGACCATCCGCTCCTCGCGAAAAGAAGAAGGATGCCGCCAATTTCCCCTCGTCGTGGCACAGCTCCGCTATCGAGTCTGTTATCGCCGTCTTCCCTGAACCCGCTGGACCATAGAGCCACATGAAGAATGCCTTCTTCTCCTCGTCGCTGGCCAAGGTCATGATTTCGTTTATGACTGCTACACGCGTGTGGGGATGGCATTTTGGCTGATCGCAGCGTTCTGCCGAGTTATGGAATGCTCCTGGAGCTGCATTAGCTCTCAGTATAGTGAGGCCTACAGGGAGATCGTCAGTCATCATATAGGAGAGTCCGCATCATGCAGTTACAACATTGACTATTGACTCAGCATACCTTGTGGGCCAGTGAAAGTGTTGTGGTGGTTCACTTGGGTGAATATTCCACCGGTTATGTATGGGTTGACTATCATTCCTTCAGACATCGTGGCGATGATGAAAGAAAGGGCGATAGATGTCTTGTGAGAAATGGCATGCCAGTGGGCGCCAAATCGAATATCCTCAGGCTTGTGGGAACAATTTGTCGTGTGCAAACCATGATGCATGATGTGGCGGGCCGGCGTTTCTCCTCACCTCCTTGCTCTTCCCCCTCCTGCCGAATCGTGAAAAATAGAGTTGGAGCGCTTACCGCACAACCTGGACCAATGCTCGTTACTCATCACCCAGGCCCTGCTTCGTTGACTATGCACCTTCACCTGCGTCAAGCACTGCAGTGAAGACAGACTGCATCGCGAAGAACTATGAATTGGTCCTCGACCTCGCTCGCTCTGGCCTTACTAGCCTCCCCACTCGAAGCCGCTCCTACCTCTCGTCTCCACATCCCTATCTTCAAGTTCAAGTGCACGACAAGTTGATAACTACCAAAAGGTTCCCCGCATTCGTCGTTCTCTAAATGTTCTCGTGCGCCAACCGAGTTCACCGAGGATAACGCCCACACACCAGAGCTCTCCGGCCGCACCACAGATTTAGATGTCCTCCAATGCTGGGACACTGTCCTTAGCAGACCTCTCGCAGCAACCGGCCAGGCCCAGCGACTGGATATCCTCTGACATATCCTGGAATCCCCCCGCGTTCGTGTTTAATGTGAAGGATTGGAATGCAGGTGGGAGTGAGTGGTGGGCAAGCGGTATGTTTCGGTTTTTTTACTTCCTTGTTTTGTTTTCCAAGGTCGTTTGTGCATCCTCTCGAGGAACGTCGAATTGCACTAGACCCCGGACTGTTGAATTGTGACTGCCTCCCCTTCCCCTTACGATGCGAATATGAACACCCAACTAACCTCCCCCTCCCTCTCGTAGGTCAACCAACGGATATAACAACCACTGGCCATCCACCGTTTAACATGCCTGGGACGAGCTATTATGTGAGGTTAATAACCTTTCATTTTTGTTGTGCACTTTCATTTGTTCCGTTTCGTTTTAGCTTATTTGCTATTTGTCTATGATAGTTTCATTGGTCGTTGGACTTTCTTTTTCGTTCATTCATTTCGCCCTCCCCTTACGACGAGGAGGAAAGCTTTTTGCATCTCCACCAGCAGGCAGGAGGTTATCTGCGGTGGGTCCCATCCTCCGCCTGATGGGAAGAGCACACCGAATCATACACGGGCTGTTGACGATCAACTGGTGCTCGGGTGGTCGTTCTACGCCTTCTATTTCTTCGTTCATATCTGCTGTTATCCTCTGCATGCCATGCCGCATCCTCAAACCGTTCACTGACATACTCACCCACCAGTTCACGAATGCAATCTACGTGCCCAAAGCAGACAGCGCATATACATCTACGACGCCACCGCAAATCATGGAGCGTCTAACCCACCGAGCCGGACAAATTCGACCATATCGTTGCGATTTTGGAGCATGATAATGTGTTTTGTGCGTCTCCCGTCCTTTTGTCCTTGTCCTTGTACTGATACTCCTTACAGATTCATACTCGAAGACGGAGCTCTACTCGCTCGACATGTTCTCCCTCAATACTAGCACATACAAGCCCCTCCCATGGAACGACGTCCAATCACCTTTCACCGCTAACGTTCCTCCTACGATCACACAGATGCCAGGCAAAAACACCTGGTATCAGCCTGTTACGACGCAACCACCACCTCTCTTTAGTCTCATTCATGCAACCCACCCAGCGTATCTCGGGTATGATCCTAGATGGGATTGGTGAGCATCTGCAGTTGTGGACTGTACCGTTTTCATCACTAACGACGCTTCCAGTCCCTCCATGATAGGTGGAACCTGGATCACGATCGTGAAGATCCCTATGCCTGGCGGTTTGGGTTTGGGTTGTTCAGGCATAAGCAGGTCGAACACAGGGAATGGACGTCTGGACAGATTACGAAGCCCAATACGAGTGGTGGGACGGCGACATCAACAACGACAAAGGCAGAAACGATGGTGTTAGGGCTGGTAACTGCACATTGTTAGCCACGAAGTCCTCCAGCTAAACTCATAAAAACTAACATACAAATTGGGAATAAGTATATTATTATATATACAGAGTTTGAATCGCTGCGTTCACCCAATGTGCGCAAGGTAAAGCACTCGCCGAGGCGATTCGGATCTTGGGGTCGAGATCACGTGTTTCCCATAACATTTCCGTACCGCGAGTACATGACATTGACTACAACCCTCATCTGCAACAGTGTAAGGGGGCGGGCATTCGAAGTCTCCATTTTCACCTTGATACCACTGGTTCCCTCTCGGCCGCTGTGCTACACATTGAATCAAATGCTGATCAAGCAAGTTAGACCCACTATCATCAAGGTTTGACATATTTCAATGCAATCTCACCTCTAGGTACTTCTCGAAAATAATAATATCGGAAGACATTGGGATTCCACTTTTCGAAGTCTGTAGAAGATGCAAGCACCTCTTCGCCGGTTGGATGTGAAGCAACGCCTGCCTTGGGATCTTATCCAGAACACCAGGAAGACCCTCTAAAAGTGGAGATACTTCATTGAGAATGCTCAGTTGTTCTGCTGGTAGCTTGACTCTGTGTTTGGGTTCCAAAGAAGGGCTAGGTGATAAGTCAGTTAGAGCATAATAGGTACTGAAATGACGCACGAGAGACTCGCCGATGGAATTGCAACTCGAAAACTAAACTTCTCGAACAAATCGCCTAACGACTCGAGGCGGTTTATCACCAACCGCCACAGCTGAGCGTAATGTTCGGGATCGACTGTTGTTGTCGATCCTAGGTGTAATAATGAATCACTGGAATGAAAACTGGAGGGCAAATCTGGATATCCTCGATCTTCGCCTTGCCTGAGTTGACGAATGAGCTGCAGTGCTGTTTTCTTGGCATATTCCGAGCCACTTTTCTCTGCGACAACTGCAGAAACAAAGGGCTCAAAACCACAAGCTGCCCGACGAAAGTTGGGCAATGTGGATAACACAATAATGAGTGGCTCATCTGCGAAAGGCTTGGAGTGCACTCGGGCTTGAAGATCCATGAGTTGGGTGGGAGAATAGGACTTTTGCTTTCCTCAGCATGGTTGATCACAGATGGAATGACTATTACACACCTTCAGGCGCTGTACACAGCTCATAAATTCACCCTGCTCCCGAATGGGTAGAACACATTTCATCCAATCCAGGTGAGAAATTATGAAATTTTCCGTCAATGCGGCTGACAGCTCAAGTGTCCTCCCTGTGCGGGGAAAGACCCGTAGAAAGCGGGTCCGTGTGGTCAGCGTTGTTGGATCGTCTAGAAGTGAGGTTCAAAAAATTATTTGAAAATATATTAAATCAAACAGTTACCTTCATTTCTCTGTATACGCTGAATGTACATGACCGCAAGTTTTGCATACGCTTCAGACAGGTCGATGAAAAAAGGACCCGATCTCGAGCGGTCGAGAAGGTAATCTCGGAAAGATGCATGAAGAATCCAAATTTCTTCTGTGTCGCTTTCCGGGACTCGAATGATCGAGTGTAGATCGACGAGGAGCATCTGAATTTCTCCCTGATGACAGCACAGGAGCTCCTCCATACGAGAAAACGTAGCCATCCCAATCACCGTTAATAGGAGGCTCAGAACCTCCAGCACGCGATCGATATTTGCAGCGGAAGAAAGAATGTGGGTGAAGAGTCCATCGAGTTCGACGAATGGAAGATCAGAGTTCGGGGGTGAGAGTCCAAAAATGATTTTGAGTCGCTCCACTGGTCGATATCGATAGGACCCGACAAACCGGATAACTGTGGCTGCATAGATAAAATGGCCAGATGACTTTTGAACGATTCGCATGATCTCTTCGTTGGTGGGCCAAACCTCAGGGAAATGTCTTGAAAGAGGGTGCCGACGTCTGATATCATCGAATGCTGAGCGCAAATAGTGTTCGATATCGGCGTCGGGGTCATATTTGTCGTCCAAGACTATTCGGCTCGTTATGGAGTTGAACTCATCTTGATTGAACATGTCCCGAATGTGATACTCTGGTCGACTGGCGACGAGGAAGAAAAGTGGAATGGATAGCTGCTGTACGGCTTTGAGCAGCACCTGCAGAACATCTGTCTGGGATTTGGCGTTGTCGCATTCGTCCAAGCCATCGATGATGACGAGACGCGGTCTCGAGAGTAGCGTGGATTGTACAAAACCTCCCGCCTTTGCAGCCTCATTGAAGGGATTGACAATCAACACCTGCATTTGGGCGCTCAGTGATCGAGAGAATATCAAGGGGTCGCCGTCCACCGCCGCGCTGACCCATTGTTGTATTTCAGGAATAGCCATTGCCAATTGGTATGCAAGTGAGCTGACGAAGTGTGTTGCATCTCTGCGACCATCCGCTCCTCGTGAAAAGAAGAAGGCTGCTGCCAATTTTCCCTCGTCGTGACAAATCTCCGCTATAGAGTCTGCTATTGCCGTCTTCCCTGCACCGGCTGGACCATAGAGCCAGGTGAAGAATGCCTTCTTCTCTTCGTCGCCAGCCAAGGTCATGATTTCGTTGATGACTGCTACACGTGTGTGGGGATGACATTTTGGCTGATCACATCTCTCTGCAGAGTTATGGAAAGCACCAGGAGCGGTATTAGCTCTCAGTAGACTGAGGCCTGTAGCGATATCGTCAGTCATGACTTGAGAGGAACATCGTGCAGGTTAATTGTTTCGCTTTACGTACCTTGTAGACCTGTAATATTATTGACGTTCACTTGGGTGAATGTACCACCAGTAATATATGGGTTGACTATCATTCCCTCGGACATGGTGGCGACGTTGGAGGAAAGGGCGAGAAGTAACTTGGAGGAAATAGAATGTGCGCTAAAATAAGTACCCAGAAGGCGATGCCAAACCGCCATAACACCACCGCCTCCGCAAGTATTCTTGTGGGAAGACCTTCAAGAAGTCGCTACATTGGATTACCACGCTTCCCCTTTGCTTGCCTTTCTACCTATCCTTGCCCCCCTTTTCTTCATGACCACCAGAGCAATCTGACCTGCATTCACTCACCAACACTCGCTCCCACAGGTCCCCCCAAAGAAGACCCATTCGCGTCCTACACCGCCTCACCCACCGCCTCGCCCACCGCCCACGTCATGCTCACCTCCAACGGACAGGTGGATCTCAGGTACAACCCTAAAGCTACGGATGTCATTGGTGAGTTTTTCGCCTTTATGCATCCACATTGAAAGTGAGATGGAGCATCGACGTCGATACATGATGGTTTCTCGTTCTCGTTCTCAACTGTGTATCGTCATTCCTTGTTTCTTGTTCTTTTGCTCTCTCTCTCTTGGTTCGGCTGCCGGTGCCAGAGCACGGCAGCCTTGGATCTGCACATGGACTGAGACTGGTGGTGATAGCATGGTGGTGTCATGGTGTTGAAGTCGAGCCAAGCAGAGTCGTTTGGACTGTAGCTCCCAGTTCACAGCGTCAAGGACAGAAATGGACGTGGGTTGTGGTGTGCTGGTAGTTCTCTTGGGTGCAACTTGAAGCGCAACTTGGGTCCTAACTTGAATAAGTTGGAAGCCAAGTCTGAGCCAAGTTGGTGTGCAAATCGTGCTCGGGAGCACGATTTGCAGCCGAACTTGAGGTCCAACTTGCATCCCATTTGTTGGGTGTATTGGTCGTCCTAGCCTCGTCCCTTGAGTGAATCTATCCAATTTTTTCAACTTGAGTAGAACAGTTTCGAAAAAAATTTCCTCCCAAATTTTCGGAATATAACTGCGGCCCATTGTGCTCCTTCTCTCCTCTCGTTTCCTGTAAACCTAATGCGAACAATGACCCTTTCAGTCTCATTCATGCAATCTGCGTTTGTGCCGGATGATGAGAATACGACATATGTCATTGATTAAATAGCACCAAGGTGTTGACAAGTCAATACTTCGACTTTTGCCCTACTCGGCCTCTGAAACGATTTCAAGTCTTTATCGCCTAACAAAATTTTTTAATGGCATTTAAAATTTGTAGTACCTTTTGGCACGACCTATGACAGTGCGTAGTTGAATCCAACTCTAGAAGAACCAACTAGTTTGAGGTTATTGACACTGCATATATTGTAAATACACCCACTTTCAAAGCTGTCCTGAACGAGATCAACGGACAGTTGGATAGCCAGTCAGCGCAGGGCCCAGTCGCGCTGGCCGCCATCTCGTTCAATAGATTACTACATTCTTCGGCACACTCGACCCCATCTGTGTGCATCAAAATGCGGGAGAAAGTCTCTACGAAAGGCATGATACTATTAAGAATATCAGATAACTGTTCCCCCCCATGTGCTTCGCTATGAACAACACAGAGTCAGCACTGACAAGACATGAAAAGACATCGGTCGATATCACTCACAACTCAGCTGGTCTCCTGGAAAATTCTTTGATCAAGAGGCTCATATACTCCAGTTGATCTATCATTAAAACCATATATTGGCGCACTCCCGTTGAACATCAATAGAGTAGTTGCTGGCATTAATAGAGTCAATCAAATCACAACAAAGTTTCCAGAGTTCATGGCCCCAGCATTCTTTGATCCATTCGAGGACTATGCGAGTGTCTTGCATCATCTCGCCAGTTTTCGAGTCGACTGGCTTGACCTGAGGGTTCATGAGACAGGCACTGACAACCCCGGAGTACCAAGTTGTTGACCAAGCTGGATAGTCCATATGATAAAAAGTAGGTAGCATCAATTGCAAAAAAACCGTCGAGGTGGGGGAAGATAACTTCAGATAGGCGCCAATTCGAATGCCAATTAGGTCATTAAGGGAGAAGAACTGTAAATACCTGTCAGTGCAGATCATCATCCTAGTGAGATTGCCATACATTTGACCGCCAAAGACTACGCATCAGGGCTGGGATTTCCTTACGAATGCCAGTTCGATTTGCCTGGATCCATTTAAGATGAGATACAAGGAAATCTTTTGTAAGAGCGACTTTGAGATCTTCGGACTTTTTCGACAGCATCAGGACCTTAGTGAGGCGCCTGATGCTGGTCAGCTGCGAGGTATCGTCTAGATTTGAATGTTTATATTAGACAATTGTCTACGCGGAAGAATGGCAAAACATACCCTCCATAAAATTGATGTGATTAATGTACATCACCGCAAGTTTCGCATAGGCTTCGGGCAGGTCGATGAAAAAAGGCCCTGATCGGGAGCGATCGAGAAGGTAATCGCGGAAAGAGGCATGAAGAATTCGAATTTCATCAGTATCGCCTTCCGGCACTCGAATGATCGAGTGTAGGTCGACGAGGAGCAGCCGTATTTCCCCTTGATCATAGGATAGGAGCTTTTCCATATACGAAAACGTTGTCATCCCAAGCACTGTTAGCAAAAGACTCAGAACTTCCAGCACACGGTCGACATCTGCAACGGATGAAAGGATGTGGGTGAACAGTGCATCGAGTTCGACGAGAGGAAGGTCGCGGTTTGGGGATGAGAGTCCAAATATAATCTTGAGTCGTTCCATTGGTCGATGTCGATAGGAATTGACAAAGCGAATGACTGTGGCTGCATAGATGAAATGGCCAGATGACTTTTGAACTATCCACATGATCTCTTCCTCGGACGGCCAAACCTCAGGCAGATGTCTCATGAGCGGATGCCGACGTTTGATATCATCGAATGCGGAGAGCAAATAGCGTTCGATGTCGGAGTCGGGGTCATATTTGTCGTCCAAGACTATTCGGCTTGTTATAGAGTTGAACTCATCTCGATTGAATGTGTCGCGAATATAATAATCTGGTCGACTGGCGACGAGGAAGGAAATTGGAACAGACAGCTGCTGTGTGGCTTTGAGCAGCACTTGCAGAATATCCGTCTGGGATTTGGAGTTCTCGCATTCGTCCAAGCCATCAATGACGATAATGAAGCGCGGTCTTGAAAGTAGCGCCGATTGTGCAAGGCCGCCCGCTTTTGCGACCTCGTTGAGGGGCTTGACGATCAAGGCCTGCATCTGCGTGCTCAGTGATCGAGAGAATATCAAGGGATCATTTTCCACCCTCGCATTGACCCATTCCTGCATTTCCGGAATGGCCATCGCCAATTGGTATGCAAGTGAGCTGACGAAGTATGTCGCATCTTTGCGACCATCTGCTCCTCGCGAAAAGAAAAAGGATGCCGCCAATCTTCCATTGTCGTGGCACAACTCCGCTATCGAATCTGCTATTGCCGTCTTCCCAGAACCCGCTGGACCATAGAGCCAGGTGAAGAATGCCCTCTTCTCTTCGTCGCCAGCCAAGGTCATGATTTCTTTGATGACTGCTATGCGTGTATGGGGATGGGGATGGCATTTTGGCTGATCATAGCGTTCTGCGGAGTTATAGAAAGCTCCTGGAGCTACATTGTCTCTCAGGAGACTGAGGCCTGAAGGGAGATTGTTGGTCATATGGGACAAACTCAGCCATCATGTGGCTCGAAACCAGGATTATTGACTCAACACACCTTGTGAGCGTGTAAAAGTGTTATTGTGGTTCACCTGGCTGAAATTTCCACCAGTTATGTATGAGTTGGTTATCATCCCTTCAGACATTGTGGCGATGACAGAGGAAAGGGTGACAGATGGCTCGTGAGAAAATAACTAGCATAGGCGCCAATCCACGGAATACTTATGCCAGTGTGACAGGTGCCACACAGCCACGACATACCCCCGGACCTCCTTGATATCAGCGTACAATCTCGGCCAATGTCTCTATTTCGGTATCCACTAGTTTCTCCCCGCCCGCCCATATCTATTATTTATCTTATCCACTACCGTCAACGGTGGCTCGGGGTAGAGTTGAAGGGCCCATGACTTGGGTGTTCATCTGCCTGCATGCCACCGGCCCTCGCGGACGGCTCGTTGACTAAAGCTTGGACTGAGTACCGGTGAGGTGCTCCCAGTCGATCTCAAAGCGCTCGCTTGTCTTGTCTCACTAAGGTTGTAAGCCGATACATTTTTTGTGGCGGCCAGATCCTCCCCCAATTTCTACGCCGGAAACCATAAACTCATATGTGTATGTACGTCAATGTTGAATTCGATCTAGACTCTAACGAGCACGGAGGTGGTTTCAGGTCATGCTTCCTACCTTTTCTCATCGCCCGCTTGCTCTACCCTTTCTACACTTGCATGGACCGAGCCACGATCATTTTCGTTGAATATTCGGCATTCATTTTGTCGTTGATATCCCGACCCCCACATTCGTATTCTTGTACCCCTTTTACCATTGGCTTGACACACAGATTTGACTCTGACACGGACTTGGACCCATCACGTAGATTCATTCTTCTCCATACACCACACGCCTATCTTCCTGCACTCAAGTCGATAATTGCTACCCCAATGCAACAAAACGCAGACACCCCAGCTGTCATGCTACCTCGTCACACAACTGTAACAGTGTAATGAGGTGAACAGTGTATAGGGCTCCCTGCGAGGTTACAAGAGCCACCATGGCTCCTCCACAGTATGTGGTAGTTCCTTGAAAGATCCAGAGCCTTCTACAATGAATTGAAAATAAAAATCATCCCTTGTGCCGTCGTCAAATATGAATTCGGGATAGTTTTCCTTGGTGCTGATAATCCAATCCTAGAGTAGAAAGTGTAATGAGCGGCGTATTGAGTTGACGTTGTTTGCATCCAGTACAATTATACGAACCTCTAAATATTCCCTGAACGCGCGGATGGTTGGGCGTTCCGTCGCAGATGTAAAGGAATCAGTGCGACGGAGCTTATTTAGTATGATTCCGCATTCCTTTACAGACTCAGGCCGTTGATTCACGGGCATCTTTGCCAAAATGAACGAGAAAGTGGAAAGGAGCGGCATAAGCTCGAGAAAAACGTGCTCAGAGTCAATATCTGGGACGCTGCGTACAAAGTCTCAGACAAGAGAAAGCAGGTATCAGAGTTGTAGCACTCACCTCTCTAGTCGAGCTATCATCGTCCTCCATATCAGTGCGTAATGTTGTTCCGATATGTACAAGTTTCTAGCTCGCGAAGGAGAGGCCAAAAACTGGCGGCACAGCTGCCACAATTCATATCCTCGGTGAGTTGTGACCCAATCGAAGGCGCTGGCAATGTCAGCCGACCTCTGAGTGCCGAGCTCATCTTCGAGGCGTTCCTGGATGAACTTAACATACCACCGAATATCCACAGCTGGATTTCTGGCGTAATAGAAGTTGGGTAATGTGAATAATAATAAAATCAATGGTTGGGAGGGAAAAGGCGTCAAATAAGCACGGATTCGGATGTCGATTAGATCGTCGAAGGAGAAGAGCTAACTTCCTGTCAGTGCGGGCCACTATAATGATAAAATTACATACAGTCAAATTCGGAAGGCAACGCATAACACCAGGAATTTCTTTTCGTATGTTCTGAACTGTCTGCATCCATACAAGGTGATGAAAGAGAAAGTCTTCCGTTAGAGACTCTGCAAGCTTTTCGGTCTTTCGCGAGAATCGCAGAACTTTGTTTAGGCGTCCTCGAAAGATTTTCTGCGAGACTTTGTCCGAAATTTTTCAATAGTCTGTCATGAGAATAGAACAGTATAGTACCTTCATGCAAGTTGATACGGTGAATGTACCTCACTGCGAGTTTCGCATATGCTTCAGACAGATCTATGAAAAAAGGTCCAGATCTTGAGCGATCGAGAAGGTAGTCCCGGAAAGATGCATGAAGAATCCGAATCTCGTCTGTGTCGTTTTCCGGCACTCGAATGATCGAGTGGAGGTCGACGAGGAGCATCTGGATTTCTCCCTGGTCGCAGAGCAGGAGCCCCTCCATATGAGAAGACCTAGCTATCCCGAGCATTGTCAACAGGAGACTCAGAACCTCCAACACAAGATTGATATCTGCAACGGCAGAAAGTATGTGGGTGAAGAGCGCATCGATTTCGACGAACGGAAGATCGCGGTTCGGGGGCGAGAGTCCAAATATGATTTTGAGTCGCACCATTGGTCGATGTCGATAGGATTGGACAAAGCGGATGACTGTGGCGGCATAGATAAAATGGCCAGATGACTTTTGAACTATCTGCATGATCTCCTCGTCGGTGGGCCAATCCTCAGGAAAATGTCTTGAGAGTGGATGCTGACGTTTGATATCATCGAATGCCGAGCGCAAATAGCGTTCAATGTCAGCGTCGGGGTCGTATTTATCGTCCAAGACGATTCGGTTCGTCACGGAGTTGAACTGATCCTGATTGAACGTGTCGCGAATGTGATATTCCGGTCGACTTGCGATAAAGAAGTAAAGTGGAATAGACAGCTGCTGTACGGCTTTCTGCAACACCCGTAGAATATCCGTCTGGGATTTGGAGTCGTCGCATTCGTCCAAGCCATCGATGATGATGAAGCGCGGTCTTGAGAGCAGCACTGATTGTGCAGAGCCCAAGCCTTTCACCTTTGCGGCCTCGTTGAGGGGTTTGACTATCAAAGCCTGCATTTGCGCGTCGACTGATCGAGAGAATACCAAGGGGTCGCTGTTCACCGCCACGCTGACCCATTCCTGTATTTCAGGAATAGCCATCGCCAGTTGGTATGCAAGTGAGCTGATGAAGTGTCCCACATTTTTGCGACCATCCGCTCCTCGCGAAAAGAAGAAGGATGCTGCCAATCTTCCTTTGTCGTGGCACAGCTCCGCTATCGAATCCGCAATTGCTGTCTTCCCTGAACCCGCTGGACCATAGAGCCACACGAAGAAAGCCTTCTTTTCTTCATCGCTGGCCAAGGTCATGATTTCGTTGATTACTGCTACGCGTGTGTGGGGATGGCATTTTGGCTGATCATATCTTTCTGCAGAGTTATGAAAGGCCCCAGGAGCTGTGTTGGCTCTGAGGAGATCAAGGCCTTGAGACCAAGATCCATAGTTAGTTTGGACAAGTAGAGCCACGTCATGCAGTTAAACTCACCTTGTGGACCTGTCAAAGTGTTGTTCACTTGTGTGAATATTCCACCAGTAATCAGCGGGTTGACGATCATTCCTTCAGACATCATGGCGACAATGGACGCGAAGGTGGTAAGTAACTCGTGAGAAAACGTCCAAGACGATGGGCGCCAAAATGGGACCCTGCTTAATGCTGCGCAATGTCCGATCCAAAACGGCCAAATTTGCGTTTATGTACGGACAATCTTTTGCCGGTTCCGTCCGCATAGGGATCCAACCTACCATTTTGGACCCATTGCAGTCCGCATAAGGAATTTAGGAAACCCCCTGACCGAACCGCGTCTGCCATCAGCAGCTCGCTGTCTTAGCACCCCAGGCCATAGAACCTACTCACCATGATCAGCGTCTTGGGATGCACTGCCGATACATACCAAGACACAACGTATTGGGCTTCTTGCGGTGTTGGTTCGGTGTATAGGTGGGTAGGAAGGGACGGAAGGCAACCAGCCTCAACTGGAAGAAAGCAATGTCAACAGCGAAATTTTTACTATACTACCACCGCTTGAAGCCTTGAAACTCCTAGCCTACCTAATAACTCGTCCAGTATACTCGAATATCATTTCTCAACCAGACCACACCAGATGTATCTTAATTTTAAATACACGAAACGCGAGAGCCTTCAGTACTACTGCGGTGCAGTAAGCACTTCGGAGGTCCACCACTGCAAAGATGTTTGATTATTTTTGGAATAACGTAGAAATATTAGACTGAAAAGGTTATAAAGGAGTATAAAGTAAAGACTTTTAGTCTGGAATCTCATTTTAAATATATCGGCCGGAAGTATACTGCGTTGTTCTTCCAAACAACTCAGAGAAGATAGGGTCGTATCAAAGGCGATTCGATCTTTACAACTTTGTCTTTGTCTTGGGAGGGGAGGAAACCATCTTGACGTGGGTAGCGGTAGCGACGAGGCGGTGATGAGTCGCATTCCAGATCTACAGAGCACGAATTTTCAACTTTAAGAAATCAGAAGGTCCAGTGAATATGAACATACCTCAGTGCGAACAGTTTGTGCCCTGTGTCCAGCAGAGACGGTTGTATTGACAATTCGCAACTTATCGCCGCTAGATGAAGGAGATCAGTTAATTACAGAGCGGGAGCAGGTTCGTGGAGTACTTACATGACAGCGGGAGAGTGATATACCACATTCAGCGACTGAGAGACCCCAGGTAAGATCTTTCCCATCGTCGTCATGTCGAAGAACATGAGGCAGAGGCTCGAAGCACTGTAAAATATGTTAGATATCGGACTGTAAATCGACGAAGGGTGGAGGGCTTACATAGCAATCAAGAATGCAGAGCATCCTCCATGGATGAATCCAGCTCCGTTCACCATATCTAGCGAGTACGTCAGCTTCGAAAGGCTCTCATCGTGAAACTTAATACCCACCTTCGGTGACACCATCTAACTCAAACACCATCCTCGCCTCCGTCCTCTTCTCTTCATCCGGATTCTGGTTGGTGGCCATCTCGGTCACCACCAGTCGTTCCTGGATGCTCTCGCCAAAGATGGGGGAGCTGAATTTCTGGGGACGGCGGCTGTAGACGCCATTCTTGGTATCGCCCAGGAGGGCTTTCAGTTCTGTAGGGGCGTTACCACTGATGTTTTCAGGGTTGAAGGCGGTGGGATGGCTCCTAGTGCGAACGATGGCGGAGGTGGAGGTGGAGCTGGTGTCGAGCGAAAGAGACATGTTAAGATTAAGAGTAATTAGAGAGATTTAGTTGCTGTGTGTAGGTGAGTATTCGAGATGTGTAGAATGATGGTTTTGATTTCAGTTCAAGCTTGCTTTTATACGCCCTCGAGAGTGCTTGGCCCGGAGTAAGAGACCAGAAATACTGACCTAGGTGAGAGGCAACGGGCAGACGAACGAGAACAAAGTGGATCAATGGGTCTCTCAGCTTGGCATGTTTCACCGGCAAATTTTGAAGTTTTAAAAACCGGCGAGGCGCCCAAATGTGACCCGACAATTGAGCAAGCACATGGGCGCCTACGTGCGCCACACCAGCGATTTCAGCAATATGATCGCGGCCCGGGTCCCCGTGCTCTGGATGAACATGTTTTACCGAGCCGTTCGCCAAGGTGTCGAATCTATTTCGAACTCGGGGAGAGCGAATCCCTTACGCGCCGGCAAACAGCTATCTAGATCTCGGTGAGGATCTCGGAAGTAGCGTCCAATCAACTTCACTACTGTTCTTCACCTCCTGGCGCCTAAAAATATCCTAATAGGGAAAAGTTGGCTGCATGGAAGTGATGTATTTTCATGAATACTATATGCAATATCGGGCTACATGTGATTTGTGGTTGAGAATCCTGTAAAAACGTACTTTTGCTTTCAGTGCCAATCATGGAGCGATGGAACACTTATCCCAGGCATAAGCCCGTATCAAGGCCAAGCGTTCTCTAGTCAAGTTGCCCCATGGGACCATTTTAAATTCCGATATCTATGCTCCGCCTTAAAATGCTACCTAGTGCTGTGGAGCCTATGGCGTCGAGCCATCCAAGGGAAGAGAACTTGAAACCCGCTGCATGCGCCGCGTATCCTCGGTCCAACTGTATTGTTCCTTGCTGCGTCCAGGCACTTGAAACCTTTCAACCGCGTGTCTCTTGATCGCCCAAAGAGATCGGCTCCACCAGTCGCTCAAAGAGTCCCTCAAATAGGCGGCTAGTTATAATCGTGATTGCTGGGTGATGGCTCTTTCAATTTCGTACAAACGGGAGCAGGAAGCAATAGCAATATTAGAAGGAGGTTATGTCTGTGAGTATGAGTACTGAGTAAGGCTGTACAGTGGTTGATCGGTTTGACAATATGGGTAGTGGGGCAACCAACTGAAAGTGGGCATGGGTTCGTATGGAAAAGAGTAATGGTAATAGCGTGGTGTAAGTGCGTTTTCTGAGAGATGGTGTGTTTAGAGCAATAAGAAGATCGAAGGAAAAAAGAAGATTGAAGAAAGAATATGATAACACAACAGGCTGGCAGGAAAGTCAACACATTACGTATCGAATCTTAACTCCAGATTGCAAAAACACTAGGTGAAACCCACAGCCACAGCCGACTAGGCTTTGGGCAACCCAGCTGTAGTCCATCCATACCGACAAAGAGGCAACTGATTACTGCTGCTTGCACTCTTCGGGGTTCACAGGCGGTGCGCCACCACGACCTTTCGGGGGTCCACGTCGGCGAGCAGGGACGTCGTTGTCAGATTCAGAATCCTACAGAGAGAGAAAACAATGCCGCGCATTTGAAGAAGGATGTGGAAGGAAGAGCCGTAATCAATCAGGAGATTTGGAATCAAGGAGACGAAGAACCGTTACTGACGTCGTCAAAGTGGTGGTCTTCGTCGTCGTCATCATCTTCATCGTCAAAACCTTCATCATCATCATCATCCATCACCTCAAATTCCAGGGCCTTGCCGGTGAAATAGTCAACAGCACGGGGAATGATCTAACGATATGGATCAGTAAGAGGCTTTCCCAACACTAATGAGCTTTGTAGAACCTACCTTCTCCTTGAGATCCTCTCCGATCTGATAATCAACTTCAAGTTTCTCTTCAAGCTCCTCGAGGTCGTCCTCCTCGATATCACCATTTTCCAGAGCATCATCGGTCGGAGGCTCAGGAGGCGAAAAGAAGTTGAAAAAGGAGTCGGTGGGGCGGGCTTTCCGAACAAGTCGAGTTCGGTTAGTGTCTGTAGACGTCAGAGGACCCTTGAGTATCATTTCATTCAATTACGATCACAGGACTCACTCTTGTTCCGTTGTTTCTTAATTTCAAATTCCTTTGTTAGATCCTTGTCCTCCTTCCACTTGATCTTGGTCCCGAGGGCACGATCGTAAACAAAGTCACCGGAGTAACCGACCTCCTCCTGATACAGATATGTCTTCTCCAAGATTTCATTCTCGAAGAAGTCGTTCTTCTCGAACACAAAGAGGATCTTAAATCCGGGCTTGCCCTTGGTTTTCGTTGCCGCGCCATCGCCTTCCTTCAAGTACTCCAGACGGACATCGATAAGATGCTTGAGAGCACCGGTGTCCCGTTCCGTGATCAAGTCACTTAAGCCAACGTGATTTCTCAGAGCCGTCAGCCAGAACTCCGGGATTCCAGCGGCTTCAGGGGTGACGTCCTTGGGAAGAGGCGTGTATTCGTCGTCGTCCTTGATCGAAGCCTGTTCGCCAGCCTCGATCTCTTCCTTGGTAGCGGGCGCTTTGCCATTGATAATAGCGTTCCGGCGTTCATAAAGAGGCTTTTGTAGCTCGAGATACTGGAACAACCGATTTGAGTCAGTAATCGTGGGTAAATTCGACAAGGCGATCGCCAAATGATTGATGCAGCCATGATTGTGCAAAGGGCAGGGGGAGGAGGAGCAATCGAAAAATACAGCTGGCAAAATCCATTGATACATGGAAACCGATCACCAAGTAAGCTTGATCGGGATCAAGCATGTGCTGATCCAGACAAATCCGCGCCATCGATGAAGATAACGAAACAGAAGGATTTAGGCAAGGGGGTTGCAGCAGACTCCCACTAATGAAGAACTTGCCGCATAGAAACTTCGGCATGGCCAACATGAATCTTCAAGTAATGAAATGCAACACACCTTCTTCTCCAGCTCCAGGCACTCCCGTTTGTATTGCTGGTGCAGATCATTCTGCTTAACTTGAACTCCCTTCAGCGCCTCCACATTGAGCTTGATTTCGACGGGCAGGCTCTCGATGTAACCAGAGCTCTTGCCTACGAGGCCAGCAAGCTTTCCATGCACCATCCCAAGCATAGTTGCTTCGAGACCCTTGAGAGATGGACCATCATCGTTGGCAGCGTTCTCCCCTTCGTTGTCTTCCGAGATATCTGGCACCGTTGGACGCGATAGACCAAGAGCAATCGGAGCCTGGTTCAGAGGCGTATTCTGAGGCGTCGGTGCTGTTACGCCCGCACCACCAATCGGAACGTTGGAGGACATGCTTTTGGGTGTGTAAAATGAGGAGAAAATGAAGGGAAAAAAGAAAGCACGCGATGAGGGGAAAGTTTACCAGAGATCGCCGTGATCAAAGGCCATCTAAGCGGAGTTGCGGAGTTGGTGGCTGCCGGCCGGTACTTTCCCACATGATCCCACTTGCCTGCACGCCAAAAAGTTCGAGGGAGGTTGAAAAGCGTTCCTGTGTCATGGAGGTATTATTGAACAATCTCGTCGATCCAATAGTTTAAAAGAATTAATCCACGCAAAGTGTAGATACATGCCTGTGTAGACAATAAGTAGGTATGGTGAGAGCTGTCAAATGACGACAATATAGAAAATGCTTTGAGGCTACCCAGTGCCGCAGCTGAGAACCAATTAAAGAATCTTCGTGTTCGGAA
>Ga0247741_1000524_pt1 | contig 21840 bp, 31 predicted proteins | sample UWRJL213509R2_FD_180945 | JGI IMG/M metagenome (GOLD analysis project Ga0247741, IMG submission 180945) | Plant litter microbial communities from Arlington Agricultural Research Station in Wisconsin, United States - UWRJ-L213-509R-2 | ecosystem: Environmental > Terrestrial > Plant litter >... | reverse complement strand
AAGCTGCACCAGCCATTGACCCATTCGGCGATGACTACGCCGTCGAGCAAGAGACTTCATACTCCCAGCCATCACCTACTCGTTTGGTGGGTGTAAGCATGGATGATGTTGAGTCACAGCTCTCTGGCCATAGTGATTCGCCGCTTCCTGAATCTGCCGATGTCGATGTTTTGGAAGGAAACGCCAACAAGGATGCAGAGGTGTTCCATCACCCTCTTGAGGACTTTGCCCAGGTTGACGTCAAACCTCTGCACGTTGAACCTGTATCGGAGGATACTATGCGTTCTGGTCTTTTGTTCGCGGAAGCTGAGTCCGTTGAGGAGGTCCAACCAACCCCGCTGGTCGATACCGAGGTCGAAACCGACGTTCAACGTGTCTTGACTGTTATTGAACCAGAAATGGTCACTTCGTTCTCACCCTCGCTATCACCTCTTGTCCATGCTCACGCGACCATTCTCGATTTCGCTGCTGATGCTCCACGACAAGACTCACCTTCGGACCCCCAAGCGCAGCCTCAGGTTGCATGGAGCTGGGATGAGGTCGAGGATCCGTGGGGAGACCACGTTATCCTGCCTGAACAACACGGGGTCGAGGTCGACGCTACCGCCGATGTCACGAAACGAAATGACAATGACGATCTCATTTATTTCGGTCAGGAGAACGTTACTCTTGATGAAGTCATTGAGATGAGCCCTGGAGGTTCGTTGATGCCGACCGCCGTCGATGCTGGTGTAGATGACGAAGTACCAATCCTTGTTTTGGAACCAGAATCGGAGGTCCAGCTGAACGATCCACCTATTGTGGATGTATACATGATGGAGGACCAGGAAGAGGATTCAACACCTAGGCCCACGTCCACCTCCGCCAAAGTGGAGCTACCATCGATCACTCTCAGTATCCCCTCAACCTCAGTTCCAGTCATCATCGTCGACGAGGAAGGAATCGAGGAAACCAGTGAGGAGATCTATCCCGACCCCGATCTCCTTCCACTTCCCGAACTTCTGACTTCTGTTGATGCTCGTCTGGAAGATGCCATCGTCAGCGAAGGACGCAAAGATAGTGAGGTATCAGAGAGGCGCCCAGCCGCCCCATCACAGATGCCTACCCCTCCAGCTTCCCCCCCGATCTCACCCCTCCGCTTCTCTCCCGTCTCCCCTCGTCCAACTCGAGTAGCCAAATCGCTCCCAGCGTCGCCCAAGGTTTCAGCTAAGTGTCTCGCCGTCGCTGGATCTGAGCAGATACGATCGCGCTCGAGGCCGGCTTCTCCTCGAATTGCGATCATGCTCCCGCCAGCTATGGAATCAGAAGAACAGGAAGATAATGAAACCCCCATCGCTCTTGCCAAGCCTCTGTGGGCAGTGGGACCAGCTGAAAGAGTCAAATTCGAGGTCAAGGACGGTGGTGCCGCAACAACCGAGACGCCTACGGCTGATAAGATCCAGCCATCTACGTCTCTGCCAGGTTCATTCCCCGACGAGCAAGTGGTAGTATCGACTGCTTCGGCTTCCTCCCCTTCTGGTACAACGATTGCGGCTCGCCTTGCTACCAGCGCCGCACCTGCCCTTTTCCGTCCTTCCGCACGGGAAATTATCCGCTCTCCACTCGACATCGCCTTGGCTATGCAGCTTCGTCCTGGTTTGGGTGTCGGTGCAGACCCTGCGTGGATGGTGCGCTTCCTCATGACGATGTTCGGGTGGTTCGCGGTCGTGGTCAGCGGACAAGGAGAGTTTTAAATTGTGCGTGACATTTCGTTTTTCAACCCCATTTAAAGGGACCTTTGTGGCTGTTTCATAGATCATGACTTTTACGACTTTTACATGTCTCTTCTTTTTATTGTAGATAGTTTTCTTCCATCGACACTGTCACTACTCATTACTATGATAATCATCCTTCTTAGTATATTATTAGCTGTTATCTTCTATTTCTTCTGTTGACCCCTGCATACGTACACTGGATCTCGCATTAGATACCATCTGCATTCCTCGTCTAGCACATTATCACACGCACGGATACCTACATGCATGCCACACTTCTCTTCTAATTTCATACGCATTCATCACACAAGGACCTATCATCAGTCAGTCTTTTCGACAAGTTCTTTATCGCATGTAAAAGCCAGTATCACGGTCGCAGCAGCATCTCGTATTTTGACAATTAGTGGTATATTTTCACCGGGGCACGTGGCCTGAGCAACAGCTTCATTGAAGTTGACCGCCAAGATCCCAGAATGGAGATTATTTCCATAAGGGGTTTTAAATAACCAACTCGAAACATGTCCATTTCATCACAGATCGACACTCTCGATACTCATGACCCTCCAAGATATGCTTCGGCGACTACCGGAGGAGCAGATCTTCCCACATAGTTATTGAGGGGATTCGAAACCCCCAAGGTTGCAGCCCAGGTCGCGACGGTGACAACATACCCTCGGAGACCGACCAACTAACATTTACGCTTGGTAATCTCTTCTGTGGGTTATCGTCAGATGATCACGTTTTCACTCGTATTACAAAGTACTTATTTCTGCTGATATGGCTTTATAACAAAGTCGTCTTAGTTAGGCTGAAGATTCCGCACTTATCAAATGTCAACAAGATGGGCATTGGGTATACATAATAAAAATTGTACAATTCATTCTTGGGACTTCCTTTCCTCCTTCCATCTATGCTGAGTAGGTCGAGTCAAGGTCTCCAAAGCGGATGTTGGAGTAGGTGACATCCGCGCTTGCAGCTGAGGACTCGACGTCCTCAGGTTTCCCAGAGTCAGTAGCGCAGGTTCCACGAGCAACCCCTGGCTTGCTGGGGTCGGCATCTGTAGGATAGTTTGAGTCGAGCCAAAGCATGTTGGCAGCGTGATCGTCCCAGACGCTCATCACGAGGACCATCCCAACGTTCATGGACTGGGAAATACCAGCCAATCCACCATGCTTGCCGAATGCATCCGTATCGCCGAACGTCGTCTTCGCTGCGTCGCAATAGTCCTGAGTGATCGAGTCGAAGGCATCCATGCCTGGAACATTGACCTTGGAGTTTTGGATAACCTGGCCGTTCTGGACGTATAGCCGACGAATTTCCGTAAGAGTACCAGATGCATCGCCTGTATCGGTCTTGAATTGCGTGACGACGGTGAATTTCTGCGTGGTGTCGACGGTCTTGCCTTCGCCGTAGAATGAGGTGTCACCCATACGGAAAGAGTTGAAGTCGCAACCGTCGGGATCGCATATGCTAGCGTATCGGTTGTCTCCACCACCGCACGCCGCTCCCTCACAACGTTCTGATAAAGTGCCATCACAGGGATGAGGGGTATAGGCGGCTGAGACGGAGTTGGCCTCCCAAATGTCCATCTCGTTGCAGCAAGCACCGTATTTTCCACTTCCAGCGTTCGGGTCGTTGTCCGAACCCGACCAGCCTTCGGCGTTGGCCTAAAAAAAACCAGTCAGCGAATGCTCGTAGCAAATCTTGAGAAAGTACACACCTCGCCGTTGATGAATTTGATGTCACGAGGGCACTGCGAGTCGCAATAACCAGTGCCATATTTGGCACCAGCCTTGTTGGTTGGGAACCGAGACATACCGCCGTCTTCGTCCATGGCGGAGAAGTAGAGGGCGCCATTGAGTCCGCAAGGAAGATTGGATAGATCGACATCAAACGTGAATTCCTGGTTGAGGAGTTTGAACATCTCGTATTTGCTGTCGCTGGCCATGAGGTAGACTCGTGAGCCGATGTTCTTGCCGTTATTGTTGGGTTGGATGAATTTGAGAGTGAGGGCGTTGCCGCTCGTCGTAATGCCGTAGGTTCCAGTGTAATCGGCACCATCAAGCGCGCAGTTTGTTGCACAGCTAGCGTTGTCTCCGCATACGGTCTCGTTCCAGCTGTTGCCGGTGTAGCAGTTGGTGTAGTCGCCCGACTTATGGACCCAACGCCAGTTGGAGTCGAGGACAACACTACCAGCGACGTTTTGGCAGCTGCCTCCGGAAGTGCATCGTTGCCAATTAAGTGAAGGATGAGTTTCCGTCTGATAAGTCCCAACGAGTTGAGCCCGAGATATGACGGCAGTCAAAGCGAGAGAGAGGAGAACGAGCTTTTGGAACATGGGGGCACAACTGCTAGTCGATCGATGTACAGACAGTACGATGAGCTGAGTCTTGCTTTTGCTGATATTTATACCACCACGATTCTTGGATTTTTTCCGACATTGTCGCAGCTACTCTGGTGAAAGAGCCAGTACTAGCGCTTCAGACATGACGAGAAAGTAAGCTGGATCCTTTTCGGAGCCAGCTGATGAGTTCGAGGTAGCTAGTACGAAGGCCTCCTGCGTTCAGATGATCATCGTCCCGTCCAAACGGCCGTCTAGGAAATAAAGTCCGAACTGCGCATTAGAGGTGCATGAGAAGCAATCAAGCGATTAATTAACTGTTCATTCGTCAAGTCAACCATGAGAAAGAACAAACTACGCCGAAAAATAAGCGCTGTTGGCTTATTGCGTACTTTCGGAATATCTGAGTGGAGACGATGCGAAGCAAACAAGCAAACGACGGTGGAGTAAGATGGAGTAAATCGTAGAAACACTGGATGAACTAGCTTCATGTCCTTGTTTGTCACAATAGTTGGCTGATTGAGCTTTGTCGTTTCTAATTTTACCTCCTGGTCTATCCATCTCAACGGAGATTTGTCTGGCGACCAAAGCCACCGCTTATGAAGCCCAAGGTGAAAGTGGATCGAAATCGACGACCGGTTCAGACATGGCGAATAGAAGTCCTGAACATGAATAGAGCATGTGGAGGCGAAAAGCAGAGACACAAATTGAGGCCAGCCTGTAACATTGATCAACGTGATGTAATGAACATGCCGCGTCGGCCAGTCACCAACACGCGGCTGTGGCCCATTGACCTTCAGCTTCAGCTTCACCTATTACTATCATCATCGAAGTAGGAACAAGTTTATCATTCTAGTTCTCAGCTCACCAACTGTTTTTTAGATGAAGCTCGCAACACAACCACGAGCGCCTGCTAACCTGCCTCTCGACATCATGGATGAGATTACCTCGTTCCTCAACGATGATCGCGACACACTGTCGAAACTCTCCCTTGCCTCCAAATCAATGGTCTCTCCATGCCAAAGACTCCTCTTCCGTTCCGTCAAAATTCACTTTCGACTCTACAGGGGAACTCAACCAGGCAGCAAGGAACCTATCTGGCACTATTGTTGGGCACCTTTGCCATTCAAGGACCATCCCAATCTATCTCACTACGTTCGGGATCTTTCAATCATGCATTCGAGGCACTGGGACCGCACCTCCAAACAATATGCCGATGCCGAAGATCTTGGGCAGATCCTGCTGGCTTTTCCGTATATTCGCAATTTCACGCTTTCACGCTTTGATTTCGAAACGGGAAGCAAAGACAAGGCGGAAATTGAACGAGCTATAGTCAATATCCTCGTACTTCCGTCGTTGGAGGCCATCAAGTTCTCTGATTTGTCCTCTTTTCCAATTACGAGATTATACGCGCTCAACAACCTGAAGAGCCTAGATCTGCACCGCTGCACCTTCTCTAGCGTCCTAGCCCAAGACAACAAATCACCACTTGGTTCCAGTACGCGCCGAAAAACACACCTCCGCCGTCTTTGCGTTAAGTTGTGCGCAGACGCAGACGTACAAATGGTCAGCGCATTGCTAGATGGATCTCTCTGTGGTGCGGAAAGGCTGGAGTTCCCGGTATCAGGGCTAATGTCGATATTTCCGCAAGACGGTTCAAACCTCCAACTCCTTTGGAAAATATTATACGCGAATTGTGAGAATATCAAGCAGTTGAATATTACTACATCAAACCCAAGTGAGTACTGAACTTGCATCTACATATGGGGACTTCACTAACGACCTACCCTCAGCGTCCTTGACCCAAGCCAACATGATCTTCTCCGATTTACCTAGCTTGAAAACCCTACATCTATCCTTCGGGCACTTCAACCTCGATCAGATGATTCAAAGCGCTACAAGCTTCTTGTTAGAAGCGCAAGGACCATCGAAACTAGAAGAAATATGTCTCTATGTTCAGATGACTCTCAGGGAGGCTAATAGTAGGTATTATGGGTCTCAGGAAAGGTGGGATCAGCTCGAGAATTGTCTTCTACAATCAAAATTTGGGAGCATCCAAAGGTTTCGTATGGTATTTCGCGTGGATGTCCCTCAAGGGTGCTGGGGTCCTTGGATGAGGATCTGGAGGACCGAAACTACAGAGGAGGTGAAAAACCTCTTTCCGATTCTCCGTGATATGATTTGTTGTAAAGTAGACACAGAGTAGAAAATTTCAGCTTCTTCGCACTTGCAGACCAAGGGAGATCGAAGGTTAGCTAAGCTCACCCCTTTTCTATTTATTGACACTGCCGACCATACTTACTTCAAGCTCACTAAGGTATGCTACTTGTAGCACACACCTTCTTTTTCGCGGGAGAATGATGAGAAGCATTGTTCATGAATTCACCTGCAGTCCGCGAATGCGAGGGCTCAATCCTGCTGTCTGGTTGGCCTCTCCGTCCCGTCGAAAGTCGAGTAATACCATAGTTTGGGTAGTAGATATTTATGTATATAACCGACCTTCACGTTGGTAGCGTAGATGATTTCTCATGTGCTCACGTATATAAGGGCAAGTAGTACTCGGCAGACCAAAGCGATTCAGTATATCAGTTGTTGAAAGAAGAAGTAAAAAGAAAAAGGTTTCCAGGAGAACGGAACAACAGTCGACTACGAAGAGAGGGAAAGTCAAATATAATTGTGATTGCGAAACTTGACTGTCCACCCTTTGGTTCCGAGTGATAGACAGCGGGTTGTAGGTATCAAGCCCAGCCAAACCGTGAGAGTAGACGGGTGAAAAATGATTTATCGTGATCACTGGCAGGTGTGGATGGCGGAGGGTTGCTGTTATTTGAAGGCGGAGGATTGCTATCAATAGAGGGGGGACGAATAGAGGGCAAGGCACTGTCGATCGAGGTGGATGGCGGAAGAATGACTGGCGGAACAGAGGGCGGAACACTGTCGATGGAGGGAAAAAGAGCGTCTGGAGTGGACGACGAGGGATGGCCACTCTCCGCAGGAGTATATAGTCGACGCTTATAATTGAAGTCATAGTTAGTTCAAGAATAGGTTGTAATATTTTAATGCTTCTTTGATACACACCAAAATTGCCATCGACCGTTGACTATTTATATCAGTCTAGAATAATACTATTAGGTAGGAATTTGAAGATATTAGTAGAATGTAACCGCACCATGACGCTCTGCGATGCCATGGTGAGCTCGGCAGGAGACTTGAACCTTTCGACAAACAAATCGCCAACTTTGTGACAAATCTTGCGAAATCGTGCAAGTTCTATCGGATCCAGAGCTACAGACCCCGGCCAAGGACGAAGTTTATTGAGGTCTTGCTTGGAGACTTGCAATGGTAATGTTAACACCCATTGATCTTTGAGCTCTGTTGGGTTATCCTTCCGAGGTGGAAGCTTCCACTCTGGAGTCGTGTGAAGTGGTTTTGTGTCGAGGTCCAAAGCGTATTCGCCCTCTGGACAACTGGGAACTCGAAAAGTGGGAAAGACGGAGAGGGAATAGCAGCGATAGATGGATGACACCAAGTTAATGTCGTCTCCTTCAAAGGTGCAAAATAGCGCGATGGTACAAGAGCCGTCCATGAGGTTCTTGTCAAGCACTACGCACGGCCTTCCGGACTTTGCTCTACGTCGAGCATCTCTATCGTTTCTGTCGGCCACGAAGTCCGGATGGAGGCATAGTTGGTTGAAGCGCATCTCCGCCGAAGTGAAGGCATCATGCAAGGGATCGTGGAGGAAAACAGACTTGATTTTGCAGATATCTCCAGGGTTATAAGGGTTGTCGAAATTGGAGTTCATGGGATGAGCTAGAGCCAAGAACCAAGGAGACAGGTAGTAGAACTCAAATTGACGGCGATGGATTGAAGCTCGAGTGAGCTTACATATATACCCTATTGGATGTTCTTTGTGAAATATACTGGCCACTTGATCACATCACATTATGTACAACCTTACACGCCATATACATGAGGCTCAAGCTGTTAGTGCCTTCTGTGCTGCGGAAAACGTGTATGCAGTATTTAGAATGGCCGGTAAGCGTCTATTCAATGTGCGCGGCTGCTAAAATTTGAGAATATTGTAAAGCAATTGACTGTGTCTTACTACCAAGATTCCCTGCCAGAAGACCATGGTGCGGAAGAACATTCACCGGCGATAGTTGCAGGACTGATGACACCACCAAAAATGGGGTGATGATCGATTGATCAATAACCCCGGTGGGCCGGCACCCGGTTAGCTCGCCGCTGAGTTGGAATCGCGGTCTTTTCCGCTCGTGCCGCTGGTTCTACCTGACCTACGCCACGATGTCCCATTCTCACTTGTAATGGCAACCAAAGTTCCCCAAGAGAACCAGTATTTGGTCTTCTGGATTGATCCCTCTCTGACCCTACAAACTTATGGTGATGATGAAGATTCTGAACTCATGAAGGCAGTAGGAAAGCTGGCGTTTCAAAGGTACGTCGGTTGTGTGGGCATGGTCTGTTTTCATTTATCAATTGTCAAAACCATACCGCAAGTCTGACAAGATTTTCAGGGGGCTACGCAACTACTGCCCAACGGCGCTCGACCTTACACGATGCGATTTTTGGCCTCAGGAAAGTCGCCAACGTGTCCCTCAGTTGGTATTGAAGAGGATATGGTTATTGCTCTCGAGCCAACCACTCGTCAGGACCTTCCCTATGAGCCTATCAAGGTAACACCTACACTACCATGGCAGGATACATTTCATCCTACTTTCGTCTCGTGCAATATCCTTTGCCACCCTTCTCAGTCGGACCTCAAACCTCATGAGGTGGACGACCTGGAGTACTTACGCTTAATGACGTTGACCCGACCTCAAGTTGAACGGAGAAATCGATTCATACACCCAAATCCAAGATATATTCCGACGACGAGCGACACTGACTCTGAGGACGAAGCGGATTCGCAAAATAACGAGATACGTTCTGCTCGCACAAGCAATAGCTCCGTGGCCGAAGAGGAAGACCGTCAGGCACTTGCTATCCGGACTGATCCTCTGGCTGCACTGTGGTGGTCGATGGGTGATACCTCCAGAGACTACAGTGAATGGCCCACTGTCCAACTATCTGCCGACTTGTCTTTGGTGCATGAGCTGCCAGATCCATTTGATTTCGCTCGTGAGCACCACGCCTTGTTGAAGTGCGTTTTGCTCGATTATGTCGTTTATCACTCATCCTTTCTTCTCTAGTGTAATCGCTAATCATAAGGTGAAGAAGATTGAGGAAGCACAGAAGGCTGATGAAACTTTTGACCACACCCCAGTCGAGGGAACAAAACCAAGTGAGCTACCTTTTTCGGTTTCTTGGTGTAGCGCCTGAACAACGGCAGATCATTCAACTCGATGGAAACGTATTCGCCGACTGTTTAGACGTGGTAAGCTCCAGATTAACTTTGTTGCCGAACACTGATCACAATGTTACATCCAGCATCTCCAGTCGCTGAACTTTCCGAGAAGACATCACAAGCTCAAAAATCACCTCGCTCTCGATTATCAGCATTCTTTCGCTGTCGACGACGCTGATGTCTTTTGTCTCCTGAATCTGCTGCGTGCACTTATTTTAGATGGTATATTGCTCATACTACGACGAACATGAAACAGTCTTTGGTTTTGAAGATCAGATTTACTGAAACGAACAAAGATACACAGGTGATGAATGTGTAATCGCGTTCTCAAACATCCTTGTAGACCAACCTCAGCGGTTCTCCCAATGGTGTCTTCGGTCACTCCCACCATGCCCATCGTCGGAGTTGAACAACCTTGCTCGCTACTGCATCGACTCTGTCAATGGACATTTACCAGTGAAAGGCTGCTATGTGAAGACGGCGAACTCACTAGGAGGAGACGAGGACCTAAATCATGGTTCGAACGAGAAAAGGCGTCTGATGCAGTATCGTCTAGCCGAGGATTCTTGGGATCCAGAATCCGTTGTGAAATCCATATGAGTCATACATCAGTATTTTATAGGTTCGTTCCAAGCCGCCGTTCTTCTGCCGGTGATTGTTTGCTGCGCAAACATCGCCTTTTTTAGTATTTTGTTTGAGGCTCCGATCACCTTCGAAGAAGGGGCTTGTTCCACAGTCACGATAATCGGTAGGACGTTTGGGATTTTGTAGCTCAACGTCCCGACCTCCTCCCATCGTCAAATTTGGCAATGTCGTGCATTCTACCATGAACTCTCGAATTCCCATTTTTATTTATTTTTGTGCGCACTCTTAACCCGGATTTCGCGTCGCTCAACATCAAGTTCGTCACCGAAAATCTCCGTAGCCGCAGCTTCCGTAAAACCGACATCGCACCTTGTAAGTATGCTTTATAGGCATCTAGGACATCCGAACTGACGATTTACAAAGTTTGGCGCCCCAACTCGCGCTCGTTGTTGCACAATGAGCTTATCAAATACCCTCCCAAAGCCTGCTGGCACTCCATCGACAACCCATGTACCAACAACCCCGTCCAAGCAAAGAACAACCACATATACACCCCCTGCACCGCCTGAAACGCCTCGGAGACGCAAAACAACGCCTAACCAGCGTTCTACCGTTCCTGACCAGCGTCTGCAAGGCGTCAAAACTCGGCTACCGGACAATCTCTCATTCGACGCGATTCGAACGCGTCTTGTTGAAGGCTTCAAGCTCTCGTACACACCTGACGACTGGCAACTCCATCTCGTGCGACGGATTCTTGCAGGGTACGACAGTATCCTCTGCGCGGGCACGGGATATGGCAAGAGCCTCATTTTCGAAGCGCTGGCGCTCCTTGGAGGAAAACGGAAGCTGGTCATCGTGATCAGTCCATTGAAGGCGCTCGAGCGCGATCAGGTAAGTCCACGATCTATATATTTTGAAATGGAAGTCATTAACACAGATATTCCAGGCCATGCAAGCACAGGAGAAGGGAATTGACGCGATTATGATCAACGAAGATACCACTCACATGGCCGACATCTGGAAACGAGCGCGAACGACGGCGGCGATGGCCTACCTTTCCCCTGAGATGGCTATTCAGGTTAGTGATCCGTTGCTGAAATTTGCGTTGAAAGATGTTGATGTTGTCGAAGATCGTGCTGAAGAGACGACCACTTGTGATCAGCTCAACAGCATATGAGATTGCATCATCGGAGATACGCCTTTTCAAGCGCTCGACGGTTCGACCTGAGACACAAACTCCAACATTACTGAGCATTGTCATCACTCGTGAGCTTGTCCCATTGATTTTCAGGAAGAGACCGAGAATAAGTGGCAGGATGTTTGTGGCCTGATTGCGAACGAAGATCATCATGCTCATGGCCATGAGTACTACCTTTCAGTGGATATGTGAGTGTCCTAGCATACGATATAGCCACCAATTGCTTACCAGGACTGGATTCCGTGAAAATCCAGTAGGTGTTGGAGGTACTCCCATCCATCCTTTTTCTGGATCGTCGTCTGCTAGATTTGGATCATCCTCCCAGTCGCTACTATTCTCAACTCCAGAGTTCCTCTCACCCTCTGTATGGCGTCTCCGATAGTTGTTTGGCAGCGACGTGAATGTGTAGAGAAGATCCCAGGTGAACGGTGCAAGATCCTGATATTTCTCAAGAATCAGCTGTGGCTCGAGCAGCTGCTGAATACCTTTCAAGGTAAGGTTCTTCATTCTTATCTGAAGTCCAGGATCTCTAATCATTCGGTTACTTTCATCCTCAACCATCTGTTTTGCGCACGGCTTGATGATTTCGTGTAGGTGGCTTCGTACCCCGGGAAATTTTGAGTGCCAGCTTCGAAAAAGTGTACCAGGGGGGAATGTGAGGTCCTTATCCGACGCAGTTGGTGTATATCCCATGAATCGTGCTGCTCGTGTTTTGACTGCCTTAATTTCGGTGTTGAAGATGAAGAATAGGAGTTTTGCGAGGCTGACGTTGAGGAAGATGATAAGAGAGACCACCAAGTGAAGCCTTTTGTCAATAGTTAATGCAGGGGAATGCTTTCCTAGCTTCCTCTCCCAGTACTGGTTGTCGAATAGTAAAATTTCTTCCGCCATAACAAGGAGGAGAAAGAGATTTCGAGTCGGTATGTCTCACTTAGGGCCTCCATGAATACTGTGACATTTGCGTGACACAAAGTCACCTAGAAGACTAAACACTCAAACTCTACCACTCTGCCGCCAGTTTTGGAGCAGATGATACCTCAAATCGGTAAAACAACATTTGAAAGCATTGTTTTTCAAAAATCAAACTTAGAAAACAAAAAATGCATGAATGAGCATCATTATACAGAGGCAGCGGGTGACACAACTTGTTCAGATCACAAGTCAAATAGTACTCACTCGCTCTTTATTTAAATTTGAGAATCATACTCTCGTACATCGATATTTTATGTCTGTATTTTATTTGGGAGATAAAGATGGACTGGACGTTCAGCAATTGAGGTCAAACGTCCTGGCTGTTGACGCGACTTTGTCCCAAGCCCCTTCTGCGAAGGATTTACCCGTACCGGGCCGGAGCGCGGTGGCTTGCTCCGAACCTAAGTATTTTAGGACTTTTCTCGTGGGACTTTCCGGGCTTTTCGGCTCGCTGACGGGTTCACGAGTTCAACGAGTCCACGAGCTGAAGAGTACTCACGAGTTATTTTTTAATATATCAATGTAATTACATCTAATCAAAAATTTAGGGGTGGTTTTTTCTGTAATAGGGTTTTGCTTTGCCTTCCTTGGGTCTCCAGGAAACTTTCACCCAAATTCTACCAAGAACTAATGTGAGGATATCGCGCGTTCGACGCGACGTGCGTGTCCGTGTGGTCATGTGACCTAGGTTCATGACTCTAAACGGCAATTGTTGGACTTAGAGAAATTCTCAGCTTGTTCCACAGCCACCACCTATGCCACCTTGCCTCAATATCGTTGCAGCTTCATCTCATCCCTCCATCTCACATCTCATGCGACAAGTACCCAGCACCTCTCGTACGCACTGACGTCGCTGGTAATGTGATACAAGTGACCTTCAACGGCTGTCTTACCGTCCGAGTCTTGCAGCGTTAACAAAGACATTGAACTGGGCTTCTCGTGTGTGTATTCACATTCCCTACTTATGAGTAACTAACCAGTCTCATAGACCTTTTACAGATTCAAGTGGTCAACGGGTGGTATGGTTGGGAGATAAACCAGGCGTGTTGATGGCTTTGCCACATTTGCAGTGAGTCTCACTGTACGTGCATTTTGAGCGCATATTCATGGCTTATGTGACCAGCGAATACACCCAACACTTGGCTGAGTTTCCTGGGGCTGCAGTAGATGGGTAGAGGTGGATATTCTCGTCAATTTCTGTAGTTTTGGGTAGTCTAATAGTGTATATATATATGCATAATATATGATTCCTCCTGAAACTCTTGGACTAGTCAAGGACTCATGGCCACCCGTCAGAAAATAAATTTGTTCAACTAGTCGAAAAATTGGTCCCGCTCGTACGCTCATGGCTCTTGAGCTTTTTTGACCCGCTACGGGTCAAAAAGTGACCAAATAGCGCCAAAAAGAAAAGTCCGGAAATACTGATGCACTAGGCGTCGTTAAACTCGACAAGATGAGGCTAGGTTGAGCATTGTTGCTGGTGGTTTTGTCAGTTGGACATAGCAGTCCATAATTGTGACTTCTTCGTAATGTGAGAAGTCTGAAATGGTAAATACCTTGCCAAAAGCGAGAGCATCCCCAGAAATCGCGTCGTCAGTGGAAAAGCATACGTATCCTGGAAGTCGTCGCCATGAGGTGAGTACGCTTGAGAGCTAGTCGACGCCGTATCAGTATATAGGGAGACGGAGAAGCCAATGTCATCCTCGAGCTGGTAGTCGTGAAGAGCAGAACCTTGCGAGTACACAGATTTATCATCATCCGTGTCCTCCAGGTCAAATAGGTTGCCAAGATTAAGACTCAAGGAAGTCGCAGGTTGCAGAGAAAGATCCGCCTCACGCCCGATAGAGATAGCGTATAAATTTCAGCTTGGACGGTGGGATAGTCAACAGGATCAAGATACGCAAGCTCGATACAGACGGGAATTTTGGACAAAAAGGAGTCGCCTAAAGCATCTTCTGAAAAATCGAAGGCTTGCCTACAAGCCACGGATAAACGGTATAGGACGTCCAGAGAGAACGAACTCAATGGGGGTTAGAAAGCCTGATGGGATGGTATTGAGATGGGAACAATAGAACTGAGACGATTTTTCATCTGAGCAGTCGAACTTGTCTCGGGGGCCCATGTTAAGAACAGCGGCCTTCAATGTCGCACCGTGATAACCAGGGATGTAGCCTGGAGTAACCGACAATAATATAGGAATGCCGAGAGGGGAATCGCCTACGCATTTCAGTGTGGGCGAGGCTCTTAGTTGGATTTTATAAATTTCTGGGTACTAGATCACCTCTGTTAGCTGGCGCCTGAATGATATGAATCACATGTAACGTACGTAAAGGAAGGGCTCTCTCGCAGTTAAACGACGGCCGACTCTTTCGATACTGGACGTGGACCAGCGACTCGGAAGAAGCACGCAGAGGGGAATCGGGGCGTGCCAGCTGTGTCTAATCTGCCTTGAAGATTGATGGATTGCGAAACTCCCACCGTAGGGCGAGCTGGACCTGAGTATGAATGGCAATTGAGCCATGTACAGTTCCACTGTGCAGAGGAATCAAAGCATCAGCGACATAGCGAGATGCCCGAGAAGCATCCACCAGAACTTTCAAACTTGAAGACAGTGATGGCAAACAACGCGTACATAATGCGTCGCATTTGTCACGTGTGTTAAAACCACTACAACTTCAGCTTCATCATTCGCTGATGGGCATACATTGATAAAGTGAACAGCGGCTATGAATCTCCGTGAATATGCTCAGAAGTTCCATGCCAACCTCGACCTGCTGGGACATCAGCGTCACGGTTTAAAAGGTCGGGCCAGTCATTATCATGATCTATTTTTTCAACTGATACCATTTCGATACAATGGCGGGATTTCTGGCCATCTCACTGTCTTTGCTGTTTTCTACACTCATTTCTTCTGCTTGGGCCGATAAGGAATTCAAGTGGGCCTTTAGAGATTCGGTACGTCAAGTTAAGGGGTCTTCGACTCTGTATCGAAGAAGCTCACTCCTCGATTACAGAAATTCGAAAGTTCTTTGCCGACATGCCAACGTCAAGCAATTACCATTAGTCCCTTCGACACTGTGACCAACGCGTCTATGGGCAAGCCCCCTTATTACATGCTTGCATTCCCCAACGGCGGCACACCTACAACCACGTTGATTGGCAATGATTTTATCGACGTCAGCTTTATGCACCTGTATCCTGTTGGTGAGTGTCGATCATTCCCTCGTTGATCATGATTTTAAAAACTCTACAGGAACTCAACTCCTTCTCAGCGTTGTTGACTCGACTGGTAGCTCAGGGGGCACCCATTCCCCAGAAATGGTTGTGAACGGTCCAGCAACTGACTGTCTTCCTAAAGCAACAACCTCCACGTTTACCATGAAGACCAACGTTACCAAAGAGCTGACAACCTGTGAACCTCTCGGAATCTCCATCTCTGGTGGCACGGGACCGTACACTGTTTCGCTTCTGGCAGCTGATGCGCCTAGTGTTACGACTGCTACTCTCAAAGGTGATGATAACATCTATACCTACATAAACCGTGCATCGCCTGGAGGACAAATTGTCGCTGCAGTTGCTGATTCGTAAGTCGCACAACCGTTGTTCGTGAGGCGTAGCATTATGCTAATCTCTTCTACTATAGCAAAGGTCAATGGGCTTCAGGATCGATCCTCCTCACCACCAAAGGTATGTTCATGTCCCACTTCTTGCCGAACATAGTTTCTGAACACACCGAATTCAGGATCGGCCAACGTAGACTGCCCTGGCCTTATCAGCTCGAGCAGCAAAGGCGATCTTAAAGACCCGCCACCAAGCATCAATACCACAACTGTTTCTACCACAACTACTACCGCGACAAACTCAACCACCACTAGCAAAACCTCCACCACAACCTCTCTCAATTCCACTTCCACAACTACGGGTACTTCCAAAACCACTACTTTCACGGATTCAACCACGACCGCCTCTGATACAGATTTACCGAATGCAACTGATACGCCCACTAGTAGCGCTCGAGTGAATCAGGTCGGTATTGCTGGACTTGTAGTTGCAGTGGGAGCGGTCATGTTGAGTTTCTGAACGAGATAAGAAGTGGCAGTAGAGTCGGAATACGGTCTGTTGTTCTTTTAAAATCCTGTGACAGTACATGTTGTATACTGGGCCTGTATATATCTCGCTGCGTCGTGGCTTATTTATTCGCTTATTTATCGGTGCCTCCTACTTTCTCGACTTCTCGACACGACATTCATGCAGGAGTGTTTTCAGACTGCAGCATTGTTCATTGGATACCCCATAGCAGCCCTTAGCTCTTTATATAGTGCTCAAAGCAGTGCTGATACTGTGCCCCATCTCTAAGGTGATACTATGTGGCCGTCGTGATGACTGGAATCCGGGGCTATCAGGGGGTGGCTGTGTGGTACTCGAGCCTGCGCCTCGAGCCCTGAACAATTCCTGAACTTGCTCCTCACCATCGGAGCGGCGGCCTCGTCCAGTCATCGTGATTCATAGACCAGCCTCACGAATGCCCCTCTCCTGAAGGACTTTGGGCTGCATATCGCCAAACAGTGAATTCTCACCCATCGAGTGACGTCGTCTCAATCCAGTCGCACCCAAACGCGTTCACTGTGCTCTTCTTCCTTTCAACTTTTTCTTACCGTCCTTCAACCATGGGCAACGTTCAATCAGGATCTGCATTGACGAGAACAACTGGTGCACTAGACTCTTTCGTTGCTGAGCTTGGAGGAGATGTTATCTTTGAGAAGAGGTGCGTATTTGGTCTTGTGCGCGGAGGGTCTCTTGACTGAAACGCATCTCGAAGTCTGCGGTCAGCCCGATTTCTCAAGACAGTAAAGTGTCGGCACCGTAATGGATACATTGTGGTGAAGATATTCATTAAGCCTGATCCTGGATTGTCTTTACGAACGCATCAGAGGCGACTGAAGAGTGAGTGCCACTACTCGTCATAAGACTCCTCCTTACCTTCATTTCAGTGGATAGAGAAGCTTTGGCCGACATTCCGAATGTTTACAACTACCAGGCATTTGTGGAGACGGATAAAGCAGGCTATATTATCAGACAATGGGTTGCGAGTAGTCTGTATGACCGCATAAGGTGTGTACCTCTTTGACTGCCTCGACTTTGTCTTCTCAATGCTTTAGTAGTACTCGTCCGTTCTTGAGCACTGTCGAAAAGAAGTGGATATCATTTCAGCTCCTCAATGCGCTGCGTGATGCACGGAATAGAAAGGTCTCTCATGGCGACATTAAATCGGAAAACATTCTCGTTACATCATGGAACTGGATCTATCTTACAGACTTTGCATCATACAAACCAACATACCTCCCTCTAGACGATCCGGCCGACTTTTCTTTCTTCTTCGACATGTCCGGCCGACGTACATGCTACCTTGCACCTGAGCGATTCTACACCCAAGCCAGTAACCCCGAGATTAGCGCCAAGAAGTCGAAAATCGCGGACGAGGTGGAAGGAAAGCGCGACGGCAAAGTAACAGAAGCTATGGATGTTTTCAGTGCCGGTTGTGTGTTAGCAGAGATCTTCTTGGAAGGAGCTCCATTGTTTACACTGAGCCAACTCTTCAAGTATCGGGAAGGAGAGTACAAAGTGGATGGCCACTTAGCTGCCATAGAGGACGAAGGGGTTCAAGTGAGTCATTCAGTCTATTCTTTGTTGTTTTCTAATTGTCGGTAGTAGAATCTCATCAAGCAAATGATTAACATTGACCCAGCAGAACGACCGACGTTCGATACCCTGCTGCACACATCACGAGGCGGCGTTCTCCCAGAATCGTTCTACTCGTTCCTTCACAATTACGTTTCGTCTCTGAACGAGCCCTCCACCGAATCTGTCGCTGCAAATAACCCATCACAAGCTGCAACACCCCTCCATCCTTCCATTCCATCGTCTTCCTCGGCCACAACAATACGCCCTAGCCACTCTGGGGGAACGGTCAACACAGTCGTTAGTACTGGGAGCGAAGTGAAAACTGAATCTCTACCAAGTGATTCGGATCACCGTCTCGAAAGGATATGGGCGGACTACGAAAGCATAGAACCCTATATCGCGCCAGAGGCTGCTGCTAGCCCTGACATGGATGTCAAGGTTGAATTCATGCCTGCCTTGAATACCACCTCGAAACCGTTCCAAGTAAGTAGTGCGAATTTCTCCGTCAAGCCGCCACTTATGTGTAATAGGATGTCCTACCCGTCGAACTTCATATTCCCAATCACGATTCGAATCTTCGCAGCTCACTACACGGCCGGCGGTGCGCTGCGACTGAAGGTAAATCAAGATACCCTTGCATCGAATGACTCTAACCATTACTATAGACGGTCCTGCACTCATCATTCTAGCTCTAGTCACGGCCAATATCCGCAATTGCAGTCTGCCAAGTTCCAAAAACCGCGCCCTTGATGTTTTCCTAGCATTGGCCTGCCATTTGACTGACGAAGCCAAGTTAGACCGTATGGTACCATATATTGTCGAGCTGCTCCATGATGAAGCGGCTTTGGTCCGTTCAGCGGCTATGCGCACACTGATGCAAGTTGTAGGTGTCGCATTTCTTTCACTCATCATTTCCGTTTGACCGGCTCTTTTTTTGACAGCTCATGCTTGTAACTGTGATAACCCCTTCCAATGTCTCCATTTTCCCCGAGTACATTATTCCTCACATCAAACACCTGGTTCAAGATCCTGAAGTCTCGGTGCGAAGTACATACGCCCAGTGCATCGTGCAGCTTGCAGACACAGCCGTTCGTTATCTGGAAATGGGCCAAGCTCTAAAAGCTCACGGTGCCTTCAAATTGACCGCAGAGGCCCATGAGTACGAGAGTGCAAACTTTGAAGTATGTTGGCCATTGTCGGCATTGTTGAAATGACTGATAACTATTCTACCAGATCTCGTATGATGCCAGCATGCAGGAGTTACAAAGTCACATCCAGGATCATCTCTCAGCGCTGCTCATGGACCCTTCTAGTATCGTTAAGCGTGCAGTCTTACACGATATCTCATCGCTCTGCATATTTCTTGGCCGCCAGAAAACAAATGACGTACTGCTCAGCCATATGATCACATACTTGAACGACAGAGATTGGTTGCTTCGGTATGCTTTCTTTGAGAGTATTGTGGACGTGGCTGCATGTGCTGGAGGAAGGAGTTTGGAGGAATATATCTTGCCTCTAATGGTGCAAGCCCTTTCAGGTGTGTCGATTCGCCGGGGTGTAATCATGTAATGCTAACACATTGACAGACGTTGAAGAATCTGTTGTGGCCAAGGTACTGGCAGCCTTAACCAGCTTGTGTGAACTTGGACTCTTTCAGAAGATGCGAATATGGGAGCTCATGAGTGCTACCTTGGGCTTTTTGTATCATCCGAACATCTGGATCAGGCAGGGTATGTAACTGCGACTTGTTTGACATGCTATGTGGCTCATTCTATGGACGTAGGAGCCGCGGCTTTCATAAGCTCTGCTGGGCAGCATCTTCCTCCAAGCGATATATGGTGCATTTTGTATCCATCTTTACGACACTTCATGAAGTCCGATATCGTCACAATCGACGAGCAGAGCTTGCTCAGCACAATGAAACTACCAGTGAGTCTTTTTTTGGTTACGTTTGAACGAAGTTCACCTTTCGTGGCAGCTTCCGCGGCAAATACTTGATTCATCCGTGCAATGGGCGATGAAAGCGGACAAGTCAACATTCTGGCGTGGGGCGAGAAGGCCGGCCAGCAAGATTGAATCACCACGAGAGAGTGTATTGTCTATGCGGAAGGGTAATATCAATGGCATTGCGAAGAATAAATCAGAAGAGTGAGTACTGTCGTCTTTGTATGAGTTATAGCCGGTAACAATGTATCAGGGATGAGAACCAACTGTCGAAACTCCAGCAATTAGGCATGACCGCAAACGACGAAAGCAAATTGCTTGCCATGCGGGACTACATTCTGAAGTTGGCCAATGCCACCTCTAGCTTTGCCTCCCGGCTGAACTATGAGCCCGATACTGGCAAGAGTTTGAAGATTATTGGAGACATCGAGCTCCAGAAACTTGGCGTGGTCCCTCAAACTGTGTTCCTCAAGACCAGAAATACGGACATCGGTACGAGAAGGTCAAGCATACCTTCATCTTCGTCGAGACGTTCGAATACATCCTCAAACCGGACACCTCTCTTGAGCCCTTCAAGACTCAATCGCATATCCAGTGGGGAATACAGTAGCACCACGGGAGCTCCGTTTGAAGACCTCCGAAGAAGGCTTGCCACAATTAATGGTTCAACATCTTCCCTGAGCGTAGCGAATTATCCTCGCGATCCCCGACAAACTCTACCACCTATGGCAACGTCCACCACAGCATCTCTTTCGGCGGCTGCCAGTCCCATCATAACTGATCGACCGCCTAGTCCAACGGAATCTATTGTGTCGACTACCAATTCGGTCTCGATGCGCCCCCTAAGTCGCCTTCAAGTGGGTACAGATGGCCAAAAAGCCGCGCCGGCCATAGGGTCCTCTAAGGCTAACGCGACTGGCCTTCTCGAGGCACATTTCAAGCTTCGATCAGATGGCTCCCCTGATGAATCTGGTCGATCATCACCCATGTCAATGTCAACCACGCTGAAAGGTCCCAGGGCGGCTCGTGGTCCATCGTCACTTGCCATATCAACCTACGGTAAGTTCTCTAACTTTCTGTATGAACGAATTGTGCCTATTCGCTTTTGAAGATGGTCAGGAGGCAGGAATCAGCAACCTCCTCGAAAATCTTTACCTGGACAACAATCGGGAATTACAGCATGACTTTGGCCCCAAAGTTCACGAAGGCCCGGTACGACGACGAAATGTAACGCGACCCAACTTCAGTTCCAGAGACGGGGCGACAAAGAAGGTCGAAGCCAACCTAATCTCAAATCTATCGTCACATTCAGAGGCCATCACTGGAATCGCTGTCTCACCTGACCACATGTTTTTTGTAACCTCGTCGGACGACAGGACGGTGAAAGTTTGGGATACGGCAAGGTTAGAAAGGAATGTGACAAGCAAACCTCGACATACCTATGGTCAACATCACGCAAAGGTCAAGTGCGTGTGTATCCTGGAAGGGGTCCATTGCTTTGCGAGTGCAGCCGATGATGGCAGCCTACACGTCGTTCGAGTGCATGTCAACCAGTCTGGTGCTTTACCAAAGTATAACAAACTTCAAGTCATTCGGGAGCATCGTGTTGAAAGTGTAGGGGAATATATCACTTGCATGACGCATTACAACACAGGTAAAATCATTGTTTTTACTTTCCTGAAACCTGCATTCTGACAAAGAATTCTAGAATCCTCATCAAACCTAGTATATGCAACAACGCATTCGATAATCACGGTGTTGGACCTTAGGACGATGCACGTCTTGCAGACGATGGAAAATCCGCGACACTATGGTCCGATCACATCGCTTTGCATCGATCGCAAGAGAGCGTGGATTGTAGTTGGCACTTCCACGGGTGTTCTCACATTATGGGATAAGCGCTTTGGTCTGTTGATACGGAGTTGGCATGCTGGTGTCTCAAGTGGCGGAAAATATGTGAGAATCCACCAATGCGTCCCCCATCCATCCAGCAAAGGTC